>JAABUQ010000224.1_pt1 | contig 127162 bp, 111 predicted proteins | sample 5560001 | NCBI WGS metagenome assembly JAABUQ01 (sample SAMN10711888, study PRJNA513371) | rock metagenome | isolation source: Antarctica rocks | place: Antarctica: Victoria Land, Finger Mt nord | collected 2015-12-18
ATTATGAGTTGTAGCCACGCTCCTGAATCTAGTTGCGATAAATGAAAATCAAGATTGGCGGCTAAGCTCGATAAGCCAGGGCCGTCCATAGTCTACACCTATTCCTTTTTGCCACCTTCTTCCGCCGTGTCGTCTGCTGTTGGTAACATGCGCAGAAGACGGGCGGGAACGCCTACGACTAACGCATTTGGTGGAACGTCTTTATTCACTACCGCCCCGGCTCCAGTACTGGCGTGATCGCCAACGGTAACGGGCGCAACAAGAACGGTATCGCAGCCAATAAAGGCTCCTGAACCGATTGTCGTGCGATATTTTTGCTTTGTGAGGCCATCATAATTCGAGGTTATTGTACCTGCGGCGATATTCACATGATCGCCAATGGTTGCATCACCTAGATAGCTGAAATGATGCACATCCGTCTCTTCGCCGACATACGAATTCTTAATCTCGCCATAGTTTCCCATGCGCACACCGCGCGCCAGATGCGCTCCAGGACGACAGTGGCTGAATGGCCCCATACTTACACTGTCTTCGAGTATGGCTCCCTCAAGAGCGGAGTTTCGTATCACGCAACGGTTACCAATCGAAGACTGCTCAATAGTCGTTCCAGGCCCAATACGGCACTCTTCGCCAATTGTGGTCTTTCCACTCAGCATCGTCCCTGGCAAGATGACGGTATCGATGCCAATCTGCACTTCGTCATCAATATACGTCGTCGCTGGATCAACGATTGTTACGCCAGCGTACATGTGCCGCTCCAGAATACGCCGCCGCATGAGCTGCTCGGCCTCCGCCAGTTGCACACGATTGTTTACACCCAGCGTCTCATCAAGCGAGCCACTTACAGTAGCGATAAGACGTTCCTGAGCTCCTGCCACGGCTATTAAGTCAGTGAGATAATATTCGCCAGAGGCATTGCGTGGTAGGGCGGAGAGTGCTTCCCAGAGCCAGACTCGGTCAAAACAGTAGACGCCTGAATTAACCTCTTTGATCTGCAATTGCTCTGGCGTTGCGCGCTTTACTTCTACAATCTCGCGCACCCGTCCGCGCGCATCACGTACAACACGTCCATAATCAGACGGTGGCTCGGTGAAGGCAGTTAGAAACGTTAGAGTTGCGCCCTTTGTGAGATGCTCCACCAGCACACTCGCTAGCATCTCACTTCTCACCAGTGGAGTATCACCATAACATACCAGAACAGTCTGTGGTAAAGGTTGAAGCGCATCAAGGGCTGCTTGCGCCGCTAAGACTGCATGACCAGTCCCAAGCTGCTCTTGCTGAATTGCATACAAACAGCGCTCTCCAAAGGCCGCTTCAATCTGCCCAGCTTCATGCCCAAGCACGACGATAGGACGATACGAAGCGACGTTATCTTTATACGCTGCAAACACGCTCGTCGTGGGGATAGCTTCTACAGAGTTGAGGACGTGGGCTAGCAGTGGCTGGCCCGCTAGTGGGTGGAGAACCTTGGGTAACGTTGAACGCATCCGCGTACCTTTGCCGGCTGCAAGGACTACGGTCGCATATGTATTCATAATCGGATGTTCAGATCCTTTTTTGTTCTTTCGATATTTAGAGGGAATGAACAATATAGAAAGACACGCTAAAACAGAGTTGCCGCCTACTTCTTGTTCATATCGAAGAGACACAACTCGGGTGCTAGGATTCGAACCTAGGATGGCGGATCCAAAGACCGCTGCCTTACCGCTTGGCCACACCCGAACATCAATGATTCTATAAGATCACCGATACAAGGCGATTATATCATGCTGCAAAGATTTTGACAAGAGGTTAGAACATTGTTTGTATATTTCCAAAAATTACTTTTCCTTGTCTCTCCTAATTTTTCGCTCCTGCACAAACTCCTCAAAATCATCGGCACGGACACGAAGAACATTGCTAAATCAGTACGCGTTCAATGATCCTTCACAAATATAAGTTCGTATAGTTTCTTCTTTTTAAGCCGAGACGTTTCGCCACCTCTTCCACTGAGAGAAAATTTTTATCACTTACGGCATCAACCCATTTTTCTGGTAATATTATACGTCAAAGCACATATTCACGTCAATATTCTTGACAGACAAAATTAGAATTATGTATATTAACGTGGATAATTAAATAGTAGCATAGATAAGTTTCTATTCATATCAACTAATCAAGAGAGAAAACATATGTCAACACAAATAACAACGCAAGTTTTCAGAGACAGCATGTCCTGGAGAAAGAGGAACTGCTTCGTCAGGATGCTGGTATGATTGTTGGATTCGTACTTGATCGTTCCGAGATTTTTACCATGTTAGTTGGAGGAAACTGATGCCCTTTAAAGACAGAAGTCGATATCAGTCCGAGGAATGGAAGGAATACCAGCGAAACTATCAGCGTACCTGGCATCAACGCCATAGGACGATGCGACTTGCCAGAATGTATGCAAGAAAGGCAACTATCCACGATTACATGCAAAATGTGAAAAATCAACTGTGCTGTGTAAATTGCGGTCAGCGACACCCGGCAACCCTACACTTTCACCACCTAAATTCAGAGGACAAGGTGTTTAACATTAGTAGTGCAGTCAATCAAGGTTTTAGTCTGGATAGCATTATGAAAGAAATTGAGAAGTGCATAGTTTTATGCGCCAACTGCCATGCTATTCAACACTACAATATGCGAAATAAGAAGCAAACGAGCGCTGGAATTGCAGGGGAACTTGAGGAACTTGATACCTTCCTGACCATCAGTCCAGAAGAGGAGGAGGCGTACAATACACAGTTTGGGGAAAACGACGAGTCCTAAAATGAGCCTTGCAGAGCTTACTTTCTCTTGACGCTCTCTTTGCTGAATGCTATGCTGCATTTACAGCGTAACGATGCGCTGTCCAGTCAACAAAAATCTCGTCCCCATCATTGCTGTTGAGAGGATTCGAAAGCTCTATGGCTATCATTGAGACACATGTAGATCGTACCAGCCCCCCATTTCAAGAAAACGCCGCCTATTTTCAACAACTCATCGATCAGCTTCAACAACGGATTGAGCAGGTTCAGCAGGGTGGGGGCAGCGATGCAGTCGCGAGGCATCGCAAGCGCAATAAGCTGCTGGCTCGCGAACGCATTCAGTTGCTCTGTGACCCCGATACTCCCTTCTTAGAGTTAAGTCCGCTCGCAGCGTGGGATATGTATGATAATGAGGCTCCTTCGGCAGGGATCATCACTGGCATAGGTCTGGTTGAGGGGCAGGAGTGTCTTATCGTTGCAAATGATGCGACGGTGAAGGGCGGATCGTATTATCCGATGACGGTGAAGAAGCATCTGCGCGCACAGGAGATTGCGGAACAAAATCATCTTCCTTGCATCTATCTCGTCGATTCAGGTGGCGCATTCCTTCCTTTGCAGGCCGATGTCTTTCCCGATCGCGATCACTTTGGGCGCATCTTTTACAATCAGGCCCGTATGTCCAGCCAGCGCATTCCTCAGATCGCGGCTGTAATGGGCTCGTCTACGGCTGGTGGTGCCTACGTTCCCGCAATGAGCGATGAGACGGTGATTGTGCGCGGGAACGGGACGATTTTTCTGGGAGGGCCACCTCTGGTCAAGGCAGCGACCGGCGAGGAGGTGAGCGCGGAAGATCTTGGCGGAGCCGATGTGCATTCTCGTACCTCTGGCGTCACTGACCACTACGCGCTAAACGATGAACACGCGCTGGCAATCTGTCGCAGCATTGTTTCTCATCTCAATCGGCGCAAGTATATTCCCTGGGATATCCGCCCGTCAGTACCCCCGCGCTATGATCCTGCTGAGCTAACTGGCATTGTCCCGCTAGATAATCGCAAGGGGTATGATGTGCGTGAGGTCATCGCCCGTCTCGTCGATGGCAGCGATTTCCACGAGTTTAAAGAGCTCTATGGCACGACGCTGGTCTGTGGATTTGCGCGCTTGATGGGCTATCCTGTCGGCATCATCGCTAACAACGGTATCCTCTTCTCGGAGAGCGCTTTAAAGGCAACACATTTTATTGAGCTCTGCGCCCAGCGCCAGACGCCCTTGATCTTCTTACAGAATATCACTGGCTTCATGGTCGGTCGCCAGTACGAGAACGGCGGCATCGCGAAAGATGGCGCGAAGATGGTTATGGCGGTCGCCAACGCTCCGGTTCCACGCTTTACAGTGATTATCGGTGGTTCTTTTGGTGCTGGGAACTATGGCATGTGTGGTCGTGCCTATTCGCCACGCCAGTTGTGGATGTGGCCCAATGCACGCATCTCTGTGATGGGGGGCACGCAGGCCGCGACGGTTCTGGCAACTGTGCGCAAAGAGGGCCTGGCTGCGCGAGGCAAAACGATGGATGCGGAGGAAGAGGCTGCATTTATGCAACCGATTCTGGACAAATACGAAGAAGAGGGCAATCCATATTACAGTACCGCACGCTTGTGGGACGACGGTATTATAGATCCGCGCGATACACGTACTGTTCTCGGACTGGGTATCGCCGCCGCTCTTAATGCACCAATGCCTGATACACCTTTTGGAGTCTTTAGAATGTGAACTCCACTTATGGTTTTCCCTGTTCTACCTCTATCTACTACCAAAGGAGACGCTATGGCTTCATACACACAACTCACCATTCGCTACGATATGCAAGACCGTATAGCAGTCGTGACCCTACATCGACCACAGGTGCGTAATGCACTCAACACACAGCTCATACAAGAGCTCTCGGATGTATTTACAGCATTGAGTGTTGATGATCGCTTGCATGGAGTCGTACTTACCGGCGATGGTCCGACTTTTTGTGCAGGTGCCGATATTCAAATGATGCGAGAATCAATTACATTGAATGACCAACAAAATATAGAAGACGCGCTCCGCCTCGCGGATATGCTGCACACTATTAATGTGTTTCCTTGTCCAGTGGTGGGGCGTGTCAATGGAGATGCACTCGGAGGAGGCGTTGGTCTGGTGGCAGTCTGTGATGTCGCTATCGCGGCCGAAAGTGCGCGCTTTGCGTTTAGTGAGGTGAAGCTTGGCATCGCGCCCGCCGTTATTTCTCCTTTTATTCTACGTAAAATAGGCGAGACGAATGCGCGCGCTTTATTTGTAACAGGTGAGCGCTTCAGTGCAAACCGGGCCTATGGAATCGGGCTGGTCCATGCAGTCGTTCCACCTGAACATCTCGACAATGCGGTTCAGAAAGCTTTGGATGAATTAGTGAAGAGCGGCCCGCTGGCTATACGCGCATCCAAAGCTCTGGCGCTAAACGTTGGCACTATGAATCATGAGCACGCACGCCACTATACTGCCGAGATGATTGCTCATCTGCGCGTGAGCGAGGAAGGGCAGGAGGGACTGAGCGCTTACCTGGAGAAGAGGCAGCCGCGCTGGCTGAAATAATGAGGCACTATGTTCAAGAAAATTCTCGTCGCCAATAGGGGCGAAATTGCCGTCCGTATCACGAGAGCATGTCGTGAGATGGGCATTTCTACGGTCGCAGTCTACTCCGATGTAGACCAGCACGCCCGTCATGTCTTTGAGGCCGATGAAGCTTACGCTATTGGACCCGCTCCAGCTCCGCAAAGCTATCTCCGAGGTGATATCATTATTGATGTGGCAAAGAAAAGTGGCGTAGAGGCTATTCACCCTGGATACGGCTTTCTCTCCGAAAATGCGTCATTTGTGGAGGCATGTGAACAGGCTGGTATTGTCTTCATCGGCCCCTCGGCCTCTGCTATGCATCTTATGAGTTCGAAGATTGCCGCCAAGCGTCTGGCTCAGGAAGTAGGCGCGCCAACGGTGCCTGGCTATAATGGAGAATCTCAGGACGATGAGATACTGATGCGTGAAGCTCTGCGGGTCGGCTTTCCTCTGCTCATTAAGGCTTCGGCCGGTGGCGGCGGCAAAGGAATGCGCGTCGTTTCTACAGCAGATAATTTTCGAGAGCAGCTTGCGGGCGCGCGGCGTGAGGCGCTTGCGGCGTTTGGCGATGCGACTGTCTTTCTTGAACGTTTTATTCAGCAGCCACGGCACATCGAGATCCAGGTGCTCGGTGATACACACGGCAATCTGATCTACTTAGGCGAGCGTGAATGCTCAATTCAGCGCCGCCATCAAAAGATCGTCGAAGAAAGTCCTTCGGTAGCATTGACGCCGGAGCAACGGGCAGAGATGGGAGCAGCCGCCGTGCGTATAGCTCGTGCCGCCCACTACGTCAATGCAGGAACCTTGGAGTTCATGCTCGATACTGATAAACAGTTCTATTTTCTGGAGATGAACACCCGCTTACAAGTGGAACATCCCGTCACAGAACTGATCACGGGACTGGACCTGGTACGCCAGCAGATCAATATAGCTGCTGGAGAACCTCTCACTCTGACGCAAGAAGATGTTACTCAGCGCGGCCACGCAATCGAAGTCCGTATCTATGCAGAGGACGCGGCACAAAACTTCCTCCCCTCTACAGGAACCGTTACGAGCTTTGTTGAGCCGGAGGGACCCGGTATCCGCCTGGATAGTGGCATAACAGAAGGAGATGAGATTACCCAATACTACGATCCTATGCTCGCCAAGCTTATCGTCTACGGAGAAGATCGTCCCGCTGCAATCCAACGCCTGCAAAGCGCACTTGAACAGACCGCTATCTCTGGCGTCATCACAAATATTGCCCTGCTCCACGATATTAGCATTCATCCCGCCTTCCGCCACGGCCAGACCTATACAAACTTCTTAACCACATATAGGCTGCTCCACTCAGAAGCTGAACAAGAACTGCCTGAAGATGTATTGATCGCCTCCGCCCTTGCAACTCTTCAGAGCGAGATAAACAATCAAAGTACTCAACCAGCCCAAAACTCTTTCAGACAAACAAAGCGGCTAGAGGAGAGCAATCCCTGGCGCGGCCTGGGTCCGTGGCGCATGATCGGAGAGGCCCGTGTGCTTACGTATACATACAACACTCGCGAGTATAAAGTAACAGTAAAGCCAGTAGAAGGTCCTTCCAATACCTGGAGCATTACCATCAACGAGCACTCATTTGGCAACATAACGGGTTTAGTTGGCACAAATAACGAGTTCTTGCTTAAACGCGGTGCGCAACAGAGGCGCGCGTTTGTGCATCTACAGGATACGTCTATACAAGTCAGCCTCGCCGGACAGACCTATCTTCTACAGAAACGTCAGCCCCCTACAGTGACAGGCAGCAGTGCTCAGAGTTCGAGTACAACTCTTATGCAAAAGGCTCTCACCGCACCAATGGCTGGTACGCTTGTCAAAGTACAGGTGCGTGAGGGTGATAGAGTAGAAGCGCATCAGGTATTGGTCATCCTCAGCGCGATGAAAATGGAGCACTCTATCACTGCACCCTATGAAGGCAAAGTACAGCGTGTGCTCTATTCAGAGGGCGCTGTGGTGCGGGGTGGCGCGGTTGTCGTCGAGATGGAATAGCTCCATCTCAAGCTTTATGACAATTTAAGTCCTATCAAGATATTATTTACTTTTTCAAAAATGAAAGGGAAAAGCGAATGCAAGTAGGTTTTATCGGCATCGGTGTTATGGGCCGTCCAATGGTTCTCAATCTGCTCAAGGCCGGGCACGATGTTACTATCTATGCCCGCCATTCTGAAAAGCCAGAGGTGCAGGAAGTTATCAACGCTGGAGCAAAGCTCGCACCCTCTTCACGCGCGGTCGCCATCGCCTCTGAAATCGTGATTACGATGGTACCCAATTCGCCACAGGTTGAAGAGGTCGTAAGCGGGCCACAAGGCATTTTCGAAGGCGCACGCAAAGGGCTTCTTATCATCGATATGAGCACGATCTCGCCGTCAGTAAGCCGCAAACTGGCGGAAGCAGCAACAGAGAAGGGCGTTCATTTCCTTGATGCTCCAGTGAGTGGAGGTTCTCAAGGTGCAATCAATGGCATGTTGACCATTATGGTAGGTGGAGAGCAGGCGGCTTTTGAGCAGGCTCGCCCAGTATTGGAGGCGATGGGGAAGAAAGAGAATATTATTTATGTCGGACCCAGCGGCTCAGGCGAGGTGGTCAAACTTGTCAACAACATACTTGTTGGCACGATTGCTGCCGCAACGGCTGAGGCTTTTGTATTGGGTGTCAAAGCCGGAGCGGATGTCGATACGATGGCAAAGATCATTGGTATCAGCACGGGTGCAAGCTGGCAGCTCTCAAATCAATTTCCTCTGAGAGCATTCAATGGCAGCTTCCAACCTGGCTTTATGACCGATCTGCTTACCAAAGACCTGGGACTGGCCCTTGACCTGGCGGCTGAAAATAAGATGCCTGTGCTGCTCACGGCCCTCTCACGTCAATTGTTTGAGATGGCGAGCGCGGCGGGCTACGGAAGCTCTGATTATACATCCCTCTTGAAGATTCTTGAGCAGCAAGCGGGTGTAGAGGTGCGTAACAATAAATAGAAAACATGGCACCAGCATTATGGTGCCATGTCTCTTTGCCGTGCTTATAATCTAGAAGCCCCGACCCACCGTGGGGATCAACGTATGGGACATCGACATTCCAATAAAGAGTACTGCGGCTAATCCAAAGTAGAGCAAGCTCAGCACGATACGTGTCATTAACGGTACATCATAGTATGCGCGCGCCTCTGGACTATCGGCTGTCCGGCTACGTGAGAAGAGCTGGAAGGCTGCCATCAGGACGAAGATGAGCAACCAGGGATAGAAGTTGCCATGCATCCACAGCCAGACCTGATAACCCAGCAGAGCTATAAAGCCTACTATCCAGATCCGACGATCAATCGCAGCCAATACACGCCCACCGTCAAACGGTACGATCGGAATCAGATTGAAGAGGTTCATGAAGAAGCCGAAGTAGGCCAGTGGTGCCCATACCGAATGTGGCTGTGTCTGGGCTGCAAAGAAACAGAAGGATGCTGCAAGAGCTCCCGCAATCGGTCCCGCAATTCCAACCTCAGCCTCGTCCTTCGCGTTTTTCGGCATCTGATTCATCATGACGGCCGCGCCCAGCATCGGAATAAAGATCATCGAGCCTACTGGAATGCCCTTGAGCTTCATGACCAGTGCATGCCCCATCTCATGGATAAAGAGCAGAGCCACCAGTCCAATAGCAAAGGGCCAGCCAAACACAATAGCATAAAATCCAATGGAGATGAGGGCGGAGACGCCCGCCGTCCCAAATTTCAGCAGGAAGACCAGACTCTTAAATTTGAGTAACCAGCCTCCTATTGCAGCCAGCAGCGCGGCTATACCGGTTAGTCGCTTACGCGTGCCTCCCTGCCCTGTATTTTCCTGGTCCTCAGCGTTCTCCTGAGTTGTCTCTTCATGAGGAACATAGTACTGCATATTTTGCATATCTTGAGGGCCACGATATTCACGGCCCGCTTCATACGAATTTGTTATAGAGTCAATCGCTGCATCCTGCCTACTCTCCCTTTGTGGCTCGCTTTTGTAATCGGTATAGCTATAAGCATTTGCATAAGGAGTGTATGGATCAAGTGGTTGCATCGGCTGAGCCGAGGACTGCTCACCTGAAGACTCATAGTACTCAGGATGAGCATAATTTCTTTCTTGAGTGTCAACCTTATATTCTTGATACTCAGGAAATTCGTCAGGGTTGCGATACACAGTATGCCTCGATTCCGAGAATAGAAGTTTTTGTTCTTACACATATTTTACCACAGAATAAAACATGCACAGAAACTTTCCTATTCCCAATAGCAACGCTCTCTTAGCGACACAATCTATGACTACAATCTCCAGACCTGAAGCTGGGTAAAAGCCACGTCAACTACCGATGATGGATCGCTATCAACGTATACTCCAATCTGACCCTGATGATAAGTCGTATCATTCGTGGTCCCAAGATATTTTTTGTTGACATACACTGCAATGGCATCACCCTGAGCCAGAACTGCGACGAGATTCGGCTGATTGGCTCCTTTGACAATCGCTGACGTAGAGCCACTGAGCAATGTCTTAGAGGCAGGTTTACCATTCTCCACGATATATTTATTCAGTATATAGGTACCATCTGTGCTGATGCGAAATTGATATTCATAGTCCTTCGTGGCATCAGCTCGGAACACAACACCACCAGAATGCCCGCTTCCAACAGTCATCTGCACCTGTAACAACAGATCACTGAAATTTGTTGCAGAGGCATAGCAAGGAGAAAAGTAACTGGGTTTGGCCTGAGCGTGATATGCTCCTCCTGCAAACGTACAGCTTGTGTTCGCTTGTGGCTGATGATCCCAGCCATAATTATCAGGCGCACTAAGAGCTTCGTTCATGACAGGAGAGCCACTCGTGGTAGTATCATACAGCTTCTGTGCGCTAGTTGCGCTCAGTTTTACAGTGCTTGTTGATTGTGTAAATGTCGTCGATGAGTTGGATGTATTTTGGCTGGGTAAAGGGCTGGAATTGGAGCCTGACTTTGAGAGAAAAATGAATATTCCGGCACCAATCAGTACTAAAGCTAACACACTGGCAGCCACATTCCAGCCAACTCGTTTCTTTGAAGATGGCGCGGGTGATACTGGTGGGAACGTCCTGGCATACTGAGGCGGTGGCGGTGGTGGAGCACTTGTATATGGATTTGAAAGCGCATCACGATAAGGATTCATATCAAGGGTCGATGGTGTATTGGAATTGGCCATGACCGATGGTGCTGATGGCAGGGTACGAGCCTCAGAGGACGTACCCGAAGCTTCGTAGTATGCAGATGTGGGTGTGCCACAATTGGGGCATACTTTTGCCCCCCGTGGCAGTTGTTGATGGCAGGAGCTACAATCCATAATCCCCCCTTGTGAAGTGAAATCTTAACAGAGCTAGATGATCTCTATTCAGATGGATCTGCCGATGACACTCTATCAAAAACAACACGAATTATATCATAGCCGACGTATCTTAGACGAGAAAGTTCAATGCTATGACTAGACCACCTTTTCAAGAAAATTTTTGATAGATGTGTAAGGACAAAAACAGGCGGCCTGAAGTAGAATCACGCCGCCCTTCTCAGCCTTTGTCCTTTTTCACGAAACCTGGAGGAGTATGTATCTGCTTAAAATCAGAAATGCTTACACAGGAACAACGGTTCCTCCTAGATAGCGACGTAGTAGATCCAATGCAGTGAGTGCAGCTCGATGCTTATGATCGAAGCGGCTTCCATGCCAGGCAGGACCCATACTAGTCACAACGCCTTCAGGACCCTCAACGGCAATATAGACGGTACCCACTGGCTTATCTTCCTGTTTCTCTGGGCCAGCCACGCCAGTCACCCCTATACCAAAATCCGTTTTGAGCTGCTGCCGTACCGCGTGTGCCATTGCCTTTGCTGTCTCTTCGCTTATAACTCCATAGCGGTCTAAAGTCTCTTGTGGCACACCCATCCGCTCCTTAAGTGGTGTGCTATAGCTGACAATACCTCCGATGAAATGCTTCGAGCTGCTCTGGAAGTCAGTAATCGTGCTTGCCAGCAGTCCACCAGTTATGGATTCCATCACGCCCAGATTCTGCTGGCGCTCCTGCAATAGTTTCCCGATCACGCTTGCTAGCGTATCACCCTCGATGCCAAAGACGTGGTCCCCTAGCAGTTCGCGCGCCTTCTCTTCCATCTCGGCGATCATCTGAATGGCGGCGTCCTGCGTCTCCGCCTTTGCGGTGATGCGTACGTCGATTGCATCGCTCTTTGCATAAGTGGCGATGGTCGGATTTGTGTTGTGCAGCAATGGCTGGAGTCTTTCCTCAACAGAGGACTCACCCAGTCCATAGACGCGCAGCAGCCGGGTGAAGATCAAGCCACCCGTGTACTTGCTTAACCTGGGCGCGACCTCTTCCTCCCACATGCGATACATTTCACGCGGTACGCCCGGCATGGCAACGATAATGCGATTATCCTTCTCGACCCACCAGCCGGGAGCCGTCCCAACTGGATTAGAGATAGCCTGAGCCGAAGGAATAAGCGTCACCTGCTTCACATTACGCTGAGGCATCGTCGCTGTGAAACGAGCAAACTTTGCCCGCAGATCAGCCTCTAGTGCCGGATCAACCTGCATCGTCTCTCCCAGCAAGGCACTGATGGCTTCACGCGTCAGATCATCCTCTGTCGGTCCTAGACCACCCGTCATGATAATCAACTCAGAGCGCTGCCAGGCGCGCTGCAATAGCTCAACTACGCGCCCCTGATTGTCGCCAACCTGCGAAACATAGTAGAGATCGATTCCTTGCGCAGCCAGGCTTTGCGCTAAATAGGTCGCATTTGTATCAGTAATGTGCCCGAGTAATAGCTCGGTACCACACGAAAGTATCTCTGCCTTCATGTATCCTCCTGCTAATAGAAGTTTTTACTCTTTTGAATAGTCGATGCTTAATGGTCCTTGCTCACCATTGGTCATCGTCTTATAATATCATATCGCGTTCTACATCAACATGTTGTGTTAAGTGCAAATCAAAAATCAATATGTTGTGCCAAAAGGGTTGTAATCGACGTTCTTTACGAGTATACTGGTGACGAAAGACAGAAACAAGACAGATCAGAAAATGATATCCATCACCTAAGCGATAAAAAATGTAGCTGTCTTTATGATTTAGAAAATAGGAGTGCAACCCAGGATGTTAGAGCAAGCAAAAAGTTCAACGGTAGGCGATGTTAATGCAAATGCTGAGCATATGACCCAATTGGAAGGAATCCGCCAGAAAGTTTTCATGGATCGCTACTCGCTAAAAGATCCAAAGGGAAATCCTCTAGAGTTTTATCCAGAACAACTCTGGGCCCGCGTAGCTTGCGGTATCGCATCGGTAGAGCAAACGGATGAGAAACGAGCAGAATGGGAGAAACTATTCTACGAGGCACTCGCCGACTTCAAGTTTGTGCCCGGCGGTCGTATCCTGGCCGGTGCCGGTACAGGCCACCAGGTTACATATTATAACTGCTTTGTGATACCAAGCCCCGAAGATAGCCGTCAAGGTATCCTCGATAACCTCAAGTTGATGACAGAGATTATGGCACGCGGCGGCGGCGTTGGTATTAATCTCTCTACACTACGTCCTCGCGGCTCCTATATCAAGACTGTTAACGGTACAGCATCTGGTCCTTGCTCATGGGCGCAGTTGTATTCAGTAGCGACAGGAGATGTAATACAGCAGGGAGGCTCCCGCAGAGGCGCTCTAATGCTTATGATGGATGACACGCATCCAGATATAGAAGAATTTATTACGGTTAAGAAAACTGCTGGGAAGATTGAGCATGCTAACCTCTCCGTCTGTGTATCTGACGCGTTTATGAAGGCCGTTAAAGATGATGCCGATTGGAATCTGACGTGGCAGGGCGAGGTGAAGAAGACCATTCGCGCCAAGCAGTTATGGGATCTCATCTGTACATCCGCCTGGGAGTCTGCCGAGCCTGGCCTGGTGTTTATGGACCGCTACAACACTGAATCAAACACCTGGTATTACGAAACGATACGTTGCGTCAATCCCTGTGTGACTGGCGACACTCTCGTCTATACAGATAAAGGACTGTTTCCTGCTGGCGAACTGGCTGAGATGGGAACTTCTATTACTGTTGTCTCTCCAGATCAGCATGGGGTAGCGATGCGTCAGGCAAGTCATGTCTTCCCAACAGGTGTTAAACCCGTTTATCGGCTACAGACAACAGAAGGCTATACGCTGCGCCTCACCAAAGATCATAAAGTGCTTACAGCACAAGGATGGAAAGAGGCTGGAGATCTTACCTCCGGGAGCAAGATCATGCTGCTTAATGGTGAGGGTGCCTTTGGAGAGACTGGTAATGCGAATCTTGGTAAGGTGATGGGCTGGCTTGTGGGAGATGGTTATATTAATACGCGACGTGAAGGTAGTGTAACACTTTCTTTCTTCGGCAGTGAACAAGTTATTGCTCCGCAATTTGCAGAAGCGGCAAACAGTCTTGTAGCAGCCACAGCAGGAAAACGCGAATACACGATCGGAACACAAAAAATCGTCGGCAGAGAAGAAACTCGTATCGAGTCAACACGACTGCTGCGCATGATGGACCCCGAACTTCTTCAAAACAAATTGCAGGTTCCACCAACAGTCTTCCGTGGCTCGCGCGAGATGCAACAGGGTTTCCTCACCGCACTCTTTACAGCCGATGGTTCAGTACAGGGCAGTGTTGCGAAAGGCTTATCCGCACGTCTCACATCAATCAGCCAGAAGCTTCTTGAGGGCGTTCAACAGCTTCTTCTCAACTTCGGTATCTACTCACAGATCTACAAGAATCGTCGAGCGGCTGGCATACGTGATTTGCCAGATGGCAAGGGTGGTTTAGCATCTTACAACTGTCAGGCCTACCACGATCTCGTCATCTCAAAAGGCAATCTGTTAACGTTCTGCAACCAGATCGGTTTCCTGACAAGTGAGAAACAGAGTAAGCTAGAAGCCTCACTGGCTGACTATGCTTACGGACCACATCAAAGAGATTTCCAGGCAACATTTGAAAGCCTTACACCTGATGGCGAAGAAATGGTCTATGATCTAACAGAGCCAGATGCACATTTATTTGTTGCAAATGGTGTAATAGTCCATAATTGCGGAGAGCAAGGCCTGCCACCTTTCGGCGTTTGCAATTTAGGTGCAATTAACCTTTCAGCATTTGTAGAAAATGGGAAGATGGATTATGAGCAACTGGCGGGAACCAGTAGAGTGGCAATGCGCTTCCTGGACAATGTGGTGGATGCGAATGAGTACTTTATTGAGGAGAACAAGGAAGCTCAGTTGGGGACGCGGCGAACAGGGTTGGGGACGATGGGTCTGGCGGATGCGCTTATCAAGATGGGAGTTGCATACGGTAGCCAGGAGTCGTTGCCGGTTATCGAACGCATCTATACGACGATTCGGGATGCATCCTATGATGCCTCGTCCGACAACGCAGCCGAGAAGGGAGAATTTCCGCACTTTGATCGTGAGAAGTATATGCAGGGCCGCTTCATCCAGCGCCTTCCTGAGCATATCAAGGAGAAGATCAAGCAGCAGGGTATCCGTAACGCGGTCCTATTAACCCAGGCACCCACCGGTACAACTAGCTTGCTCTCCGGCGTCAGTTCTGGCATCGAGCCAGTCTTTGATTTTGCGATGATCCGCCGCGACCGTACGGGTGAGCATATCATGTATCATCCGCTGTTACAGGGGTGGCGTGATAAGCATCCCAATAATACAACGCCGGACTACTTCGTCTCGTCGAAGGATCTCTCGCCAGAGGAGCATGTGCGCGTGCAGGCCATGATCCAGCGCTACACCGACTCTAGCATCAGCAAGACGGTGAACGCGCCCAATGATCATACCGTTGAGCAGGTGCAGACACTTTATCGCATGGCGTATGAGACTGGCTGTAAGGGCGTGACCTATTATCGTGATGGCTCGCGTGATGCGGTCCTGACTCGCGTTGCCGATGAGAAGAAAGCAGCTCCCGAGGCAGTGCAGGTGGCTCCGGAGCCAATGTTTGAGCCGATCACCTCGATCCATGATGGTATCAAGCAGCGCCCGCCAGTCGTGCAAGGCTACACGCGCCAGGTCGTCGCCCCCGAAGGCAAGGTCAACGTCACCATTAACAGTGATGACCAGGGACCCTTCGAGCTCTTTGTCAACGTCGGCCGAGCCGGTAGCGATATTGCGGCCCTCTCAGAGGCCCTGGGCCGCCTGATCTCGCTCAATCTGCAACTACTCAGCCCATTGTCACAAACGGACCGCGCGCAGGAGATCACCAATCAATTGCGAGGTATCGGCGGAAGCCGCACCGTCGGCTTCGGCGTCCAGCAAGTGCGCTCACTACCAGACGCAGTCGCCCGCGCCCTTGAGCTCCACCTGGAAACATTGCAAACTGCCCAAATCGAAGAGGTAACTCCACCTGCTCCCATTATATCGCCTGCCCCTTCCAAACAGACAAGTAATGGCAGTAGTAACGGAGTCCATACGGTAACGCCAGCCAACAATGACGTTAGCAACTTGAAAGTCACAGGCAACCTCTGCCCTGAGTGTGGCAACACGATGGTGTACGAGGAAGGCTGCCGTAAGTGTTATAGCTGCGGGCACAGCGAGTGCTAGTTGGTTTTTAACACACGGAATATATTCCATACATGATTGAATAGAAGAACTGAAGGAGAAGACATACATCTTCTCCTTCACATGTTAGACAGAAGCAGCGCACATGTTGCTGGCTCTTTTCCTACAAAAACAGCGTAACTAATTTAAAGACAAAGAATCGTTTTTCCTTGCCCTCTTAAGAAAGTCTAGATGCGTTTATTATGCGAATAGAAATATATCTATTTGTACGGTAGACAACTTTCCACCAAGTAGATAGAGAGGATCATAATCGGATACTTTGGCAAATGTGGCCTCTTTTTTGCCAAAACTTTGCATAGTATCGTACACATGTTGTGCTATATTCAATGCAGTTGATATATCATTCGTCGTTGGAGCTCCTCCATACACGATAATCAAGCCCGCTTTACGACCATGCAAAAATTTTTGCTCTTGAATCTGGTTTGTGATGTTGGACTTCTCATCAGCATCATTGGCTAACAACTTATCGCTAGTAACAGTAATAGTAAACCTATGATAGCCTTGTTCAAGGCGTTGAGGTGGTATGGGTGTGGGTCTCGCAGTAACTTTATGTATCTCGGTTTGCTTGGGTTGTGATATTGTATTCACTGCCAGGAAAAGCATCGCTAATGCTAAGAGCAAATCAGCGAAAAGCCATCCTGTTGAAACCAGGACCGACTTTCTTAAGTCTTCTCTTACTCTACTTCCCATAGATCAAATATCTTTCACTGTCTATCTCTAAAATTCCTATGATAAGAACATATACATCTTAACGAAAGATATTAGACAATCTACGTAGAAACATCGGAGAAGAGGAAACAGCTCCAGCAATACGTTGCAACTGAACAATCACTTTCTGTAATTCTGTAGTGACATCTTTGGTCTTGTCAGCAAAATCATTCGCATTCGTCGCTATCCGTTGCACATCTTGCGGCCTGATAGTAGCTATTTTATCAGCAGCATTTTTTACCTCGAAAGTTGCACTACTCATATTCCTTGCCACATTTTGTATTTCTTGTACCGTCTGCTTTTGCCCCGTATCTATCGAGACAAGGTGACTACTTATGTGTGAAACATGTTGACTTAAGTCAGTACTACTTGTTATCATCTTCGCGGAGGACGCGGCCATACTCGTGCTAGCATTGACCACTGCATTGCTTGCTGCAACAGTCTGATTTAGCTCCTGCGTCAGCTTGATAACATCTTGCTGAAAAGTGGAGATGTTCTGCTCGAACTTAGTAAACATAGGATCTACGCGTGTGAGGAATAACTGTTCGATGGTAGTATCGGCCTTCAAAATGACTGTACGCGAGTCATTGATCAGAGTCTCTAAATTATCAAAAACATTACCTAATGTCGCACGTACTGCCTTCACAACTTTGTCGATGTCAGCTTGTGATGTGACTGGCGTAATTCCTTCCGCGTTCACTGCCCTCAGCAGGCCATCAGTGATAGTGCGTAGTCGTGCTGCAAACAATGTAGATTCATTGCGAACATGATACTCCAGAAAAAGAATATAAATTGTCGTGGCCAGAAATCCTAGAAGTAGTACAACATCTATGATTGCCGTTGTAGAGAAGGTAAGGATTGTTGTATTGCGAAAACCCTCCTGCCAAAGCTGTAGAAATGCTGTCGTTTTGTCATCAGGATGTTTTGCTAAGTCCTGTTGATAACTCGTTGCTGCTAGAAAGAGTGCGAACCACGTCAGAATAAGTGGTAGTAGGCTTAATGCTATACGAGCATAATTTAGTAGTCTAATTCTATTTTTATATGATTGCGCATCCTCAAATTCATCCCGAAATGCGTCAGGATCGAGTAAACGATAGGCTTGTTCAAAGGTAAGAAGTTTGAAATTTTCACAGAGAAGTCCTAGTCGTTCACTGCCCTTCATCTCGCTCACATTAGGATCATTCAAAAAATATTTAATGTAATTAATCAAAGATGGATCATTGAACGTTGCATACTGCGCCAATTCTGTTAAGTCTACCGACCGTTTCAAAACATTACTCCACTTCTTTTCTTTATAGCAGATGACTTGAGGTATACACAAACTACCCTATACAAATGTATAGATGAGCAAGCCTATAACGTTTCTATCCCGAACTTCTTATAATTCAAGGAGTATGGTATCATGCTCTTACCAAATAATCAATAAATCGACTAAAAATGCCTATTGGAGAAAAATATGCCTTTACTCGTCGGTCAGTATTTCGGTACTTATTATATGCTTGAGCTAATAGCTCAAGGAGGATACGCTCAAGTCTACCGTTGTGAACATCACTCTCTAAAAATTGAACGCGCTATAAAGGTGGTAGAAAAATTATCCCTCCGTGAAGAGGAGAAGAATAATTTTTTGAACGAGATCAGGATACACAAGCAGATGCAACATCCTAACATTGTCAGGTTCCATGATAGCGGTGAAGCAAATGGGCATTTTTTCCTGACTCTAGATTATATTTCTAATACACTTGCTCGCTTTTCAGGTCAAACACTCGATTCTACAACGATTGTTCCTTTCGTAAAACAGAGCGCTGATGCCCTTTATTATATCCATAGTAAAAATGTGGTGCATTGTGATGTGAAACCAGATAATATGTTGATGGATGCAAATGGAAAGATTTTACTCTGCGATTTTGGCATTGCTGTAGATCTGACTCATCAGACAGGTAGCACCTACGGCACTTTGGAATATATTTCACCCGAACGACTTCGAGGGCACCCCTGTCCGGCAAGTGATCAATATGCACTTGCCGTGACCATGTACGAATGGCTCTCAGGCGAACTCCCTTTTGATAATCAGAGAGATATTCTATCTAAACCTCCCGCTTCCCTTTGCCAAAAGATTCCTACTCTCTCTCCTGATATTGAGCGTGTGATCTTTAGGGCGTTAGCCAAAGAGACGCAAGATCGCTTTCCAGATATCTTAACATTTGCACAAGAATTTGAGCGGTGCTGTCAACGCACACAGGTGGCAGCTTCATCTACGCCGTATACCTCTACAACCTATCCTACGCAGCCTCCACAACCTGCCACTCCAAGTACACTTCCGCCAACCCGTAAGCTTGGAGCGCCCAATGTACCGCTACCAGGAGGAGTACCACCTCTAACAAGGTCCTTGTTTCCTAAACCGAGTGAAGATAAGGCCCTCTACATCTATAGAGGTCATAGGTCTGGAGTAAATGCGTTAACCTGGTCTCCTGATGGCACACAGGTAGCTTCAGCCGCAATGGATAGAAGCGTAAACGTTTGGAATGCGACGAGTGGTGTTGATCTTTTAACGTATCGTGGACATTCGCGGGTTGTGTGGAACGTACTCTGGTCCTATGATGGATCGTGTATTGCCTCGGCGGATGAGGTACAGGCAGTGCGACTTTGGGATGCCAGAACTGGTGATACTTTGTTTCTCTATCAGCACCGGGTAGGTCCAGCGGATGAGATAGGCGTAGCATTAGACTACCCAATGGCGTGGTCACATGATGGGCAACTGATTGTTTCCGCTAGTGATGACCAACCATTAGAAAAATGGAATACAGTTATAGGGAACCGCTTGATGGCGTATAATGGACATACATCTTCTGTCAAAGCGATTAGCTGGTCGCCCGACGAGACAAAGATTGCTACTGGCGGCAGTGACCGAACGGTATATATTTGGGATGCAGCCACAGGCGCAGTACACTATATTTATCGCAACCATAGGGATACAGTGCGCACTTTGGCCTGGTCACCCGATGGTACTAGAATCGCCACTGCGGGAAGCGATGGAACAGTTCGTATCTGGAACGCAATAAATGGAAGTGATGAGCTTGTCTATACCGGGCATCGGCCCAGAAGCGTTAATTCTCTCGCGTGGTCACTCAGTGGTTCAAAAATTGTCTCGGCAGGCAACGACCAAACAGTACGTGTCTGGGACGCTACCACAGGAAAAGTACTGGACATCTACCGAGGACACACAGACACCATAAATATGGTCGCATGGTCTCCCTCTGGCAACGCTATCGCCTCTGCAAGTGATGATGGAACAGTCCGTATTTGGAGTGTTTCAGCATAATGAGAGCTTTTAAAAACTCCACCACAGCAGTTTCAATTGCCTGCTAGTAAACAGCATACTGTCCTTCTTTCTAGCGCACTGGTCTACCACAGTTACGGCAATAAAGCGTACTAGAATGTAAAGATACATTACAAGTTGGGCAATGTCGTGGAGGCGTAGAAGCACCAGTTCCTACTGAAGCCGGAACATGAGTATTCACTGGTACGACGAAAGGCGTTTGTGCTACTCCCGATGACGTATATCGCCTGGATTGCTGCATACTTTGAAAGCGAGGGATTCGTAGCTGCCCATATTTCAATTTCAGGGATAGCCATACAATAAAACCCAACAGGACAATCATAGCTAATAAAGCTAACCACATATGCTCAAGATGTTGTGTCGCATCCGCACTACTATATGTAGAGAGCAATGTACTATGATACGTTGCATAGCTTGTGCCAAAGAGTGTATCGTTATTGAGCTTGTCGCTGTGCAAACCGACAGATGATCCCATCGCCGCCATTGACCAACGTATTGGAAACAACGCTCCTAAAATTTGCAGAAACCAGCCCTTCAACTGAAAAAGTGTTCCAGAGAAGATGACCTGTGGCAGTAAAAGGAGTGGTAGGATGCTCATTGCCCAATCGTTGTTCGGCACCATTGCTGAAACGGCTAGACCCATCATCAGTCCGGCTAAAGAGGTAAGAGCAATGGTTATGTATATCTCTACCATCCCTGGAAATATCGTTCCATGTTGCATGGGGTCTACCCACGCAACCGCTCCAACCAGAATCGCACTTTGCACCAGACAAAGAACCGACAGAACGAGCACTTTTGAGAATATATAGGGAAGAGTGCCTACACTTACCGCTTGTTCACGTTTATAAATTTCTTGCTCTTTCACTATCTCACGCGAAGCATTAATACAACCGAACATCACAGCAGCAAACGCCATAATAAAGAGAATAGTGGGAGCATCGCCTTCGCCAGGCACGATAAAGTTCTGTAGCGCCTGCATCACCCCAGCTTGTTTCTTAGCATAGTGCTTTCCACCAACATTCTTTTGTAGAAAATGTTGAACATCACTACACTTCTTTCCAGCAGGAAATGAATGGGGGCTATTAAACTGTTGACCAGGGATATCAGGAAAACCATCACTTGTAAGCATTTGCGCTGTGTGTGGACAAAGTAATATTTCATCTGTTTTAAACCCACTTTGTCCTACACCCCAGTAGATAAAACTACACAAAATTGCTGCAATAACAAGAGATTGACCCAGTAGAATAAGCGTATTGCCGCGGTCACTCAATAGGAGTTCTATGTACCGTCTACAGAGCCAATAAAATTGGCGAAGCATATTGCCCGATTTGACCGGCTTGCTTATGCGACCATATATCGAAATATTATATTTTATTTGAGTAAATACATATGTTTGATAATCGACAGAGCTCTCATACTCTCTCTTCTTATTTATACAAAAATGTTCCACTTCATCTGATTTTGCAGTAGACAGTGGCTCCAACGCTCCATATATCTCTGCAAAATTGGCCTTATTAAAAAACGCTTTTGCTTTTTGGGGAGGACCGAAGTAAGCCATTCGACCGCCCTTTGCAAGAAAACATACATAATCACAGAGATCAATATTCTCTGTTGCATGAGTTACAAGAACAATAGTCTTTCCACTATCCGCCAACTTCCGCAAGAGCATCATCATTTTGCGATCAAGTCCAGGATCAAGACCTGATGTTGGCTCATCTAAAAAGAACACGCTCGGCTTTGCTAATAATTCCAGTGCTATAGAAACGCGCTTCAATTGACCACCAGAAAGCTTACTGACACGTTTTGTACGGTGGTGCTTCAGTTCCACCTGTCCTAATACTTCGTCGATTTCGTTTTCAATTTGCTGCTCCGTATAATCACTCGGCAGACGTAACTTGGCTCCATAATATAAAGCACTCTCGATGGTCAGTTCCTTATGCACAATGTCTTTCTGTGGAACATACCCTAACTGGGTTCGGAATGCTGCTAGAGATTGATAATAATCCGCGTCATTATAAAAAACTTGCCCACTATCAGCCGGAAGGAAGCCGCTCAAAGCATTGAGCAGCGTTGACTTACCAGCACCAGAACCACCAACCAGGGCAACAAACTTCTGCGGCGGTATGACGAGCGAGATATTATCTAATGCGATTGTCCCCTTGAAATACTTTGTTAAATTATGAGCTTCAATACGGATACTTTTACTCTCATCATACTGCTCTAAAGCACTATCCGTATATGTAAACTTGAATGGACCTATACGTACAACATCACCGGCTACAAGCAACTGAGTGGACATAGGTGTATTATTTACATACGTATGATTTGTGCTGCCACGATCAACAATTCTATAACCCGTATGTGTGCGCTCTAAACGCGCATGATTCCAGGAGACCTGGGGATGATCTAGCCTAATATCACTAGATGGATCACGACCCAGAGTGAAAGAGGAGGCACCCAATGGAACAGATTTCACATTAGGAACGATACCTTGTATATTCAGGTCGTCACTGCCATCATAGAATACAATTGTTACAAGAGTTCCATTTCCGCTCCCATCACCAATGCGAATAGTATCGCCATTTCTGAGGCAAGATTGATCGAATGGCTCATATCCCTTGTAATGCCTCCCCTTATACAAAAAACCGTTGGCAGTTTCTCTCTTTGAAGGATGAGGATGACGAAGGCGATATAAGCCGTTTCTCTGCTCTATTTGGAAATGAAAGGTGGAAACAATATCATCTTGAATAATAATGTCGGAGGATCCATCACGCCCAATGTTGGTTATAGTCTGAGTAAGAGGGTAGGGTTTTACTTCAGGATGGGCAGTCGTGCTAATTTCAATATGAGCTGTTTGCGATAGACGAGTAGTCGCGGTCCTGGGCTGGTTTGAAGCGCACATCTACAATCTCCGTAACTTCACAATTTGTATCAAAAAGCATCGCGCCACCAGTATAAGTTATCTTTACCTAACTTACAACTATTTGTTACTTGGTACCATCAAAACAAACGACTCGACCACCTGAGTTTTGTAGCAGGAGTCTGTAAGATTGCGGTTCTTTGCTTGCAGAGCTTAAGATATTGGGTCATCTGCTTTTTGTCAACTTCCTCTTTACAGAAATTGCAGACTCCCTTTTCTGTTATTGCTTATTACTCAATCCAGCGACGTACGCGATGCCTCCCCACAAGTGAGCCAGGAATAAGGGATCGCTGTAGCTTTCCGGCCTGTGTCCCAGGGCTGTATACCAGGCGCGGCCGCCCTCGAATTCGTGATACCAGGCGATAGGATGATCTTTGCCCATCTCGCCGCCCTGGTACGACGACTCATCAACCGTCAGTAGTACATGAACACTATTGCGCGGATTCGTTCTGAAGTTGTACCACTCGTCGGTCCATTCCCACTTCTTAGGCAGCATTGAGGTTGAGCTATGCTGCTGATCTTCTACATTAATGGTTGCAGGCGCAATATGAGGATGATTTTTAAAAAATGCACCAACCAGATTGCCATACCAGGCCCAATCGTATTCGGTGTCGGTGGCCGAATGGATACCGGCATAGCCACCACCAGCATGAACATAGTGCTCGAATGCTGCTTTTTGTTTAGCGTCCAAAATGCTACCACTAGTAGATAGAAATACAACGGCTTTATAGCGTGCCAGATTTTCATCGCTAAATGCCGACGAATCTTCCGTAAAATCAGCTTGTATGCTATGTTGATTCGCCAGTTTGCGAATAGCCTCTTTACCATCTTTGATCGATGCATGGCGATAGCCCGTCGTCTTTGAAAAGACCAATATCATTGTAGCCCCCTGATTACTTACTGCTGTCCTGCCTGGTTGCTGCCTCACTCCTGTCTGTGATCCGCAAGCGGTCAGGAAGCACAACAGAATGGTAACAATTTGTGTGCTAACTATCATTTTTCTCGTCATCGCATCCTCAAAGCAATACCTACTTAAATCCTTTTCATACGCTTTTGTAACGCGACACCTCTCATCATCGTCTCAACACCAGTTTACCAGATGAAACGTTCTTGACAGTGCTCTCTATTTCAACGTATGCTACTAATTGTACTTTATAAAGTGAAGTATTGCGAACACCCATGCTATCAGCGATACAAAGGAGCTCCTATTTTTATGAGTATAAAAGAAGCACAGCCCGCTCACATCAACTTTCACTTCGATCCACTCTGTCCGCTCGCGTGGCGCACAGCATTGTGGACACGCGAGACGCGCGCGGTACGCCGGTTAGATATTACCTGGCGTCTCTTCAGCCTTGAGATAGTCAATCGTCAGGAAGGGGCGGAGCCAGACTACGTGAATGGGAATGGCTGGACCGCCCTGCGTTCACTAGCCCTGGCAAGACGCCAACGCGGCAATGAGGGAATAGAAAAGCTGTATATCGCGCTGGGCAATGCACAACATGGCCGCAAAGAGAGCATTAGCGAGCGCTCAGTCGTTGAAGCTGCTACAACTCAAGCCGGCTTCGAGCCTGGGTTTGTTGCCGCCGCCCTCGCCGACGGGAGCACGATTCAGGATGTTTTGAACGATCACGAAGAGGCTGTGAAGCGCTATCATGCCTTCGGCGTTCCCACTCTCGCACTGGAAGGCTCAAACGTCGGCTTCTATGGCCCGGTCATCAACACCGTTCCAACGGGAGAAGAGGCTGGCGAATATTGGGATTATACAATCTGGGCTCTACAGCAACCGAACCTGTTTGAACTGAAGCGTGAGCGCACAGGCGCTCAATTTGGCCCTGTTTCAGCAAAAAATTAGCAAATTTCTTTTTACATCATTTACGCTTTTGCAGAATTTTGCGCGCGCAAAATTCTGCAAAAGCGTAAATGATGTAAAAAGAAATCCGAACTACGCGTGCCTCTTAAGAAAACGCTCTATACGTACCAATGCCTCTTCAAGCTTTTCATAAGCTGTACAATAAGTGGCGCGGACATAGCCTGTACCTGCCGCTCCAAATGAGCTCCCTGGTACGACGGCTACCTCCTCTTCGAATAGCAACTTTTCAGCAAATTCTTCATCGCTCATACTAGTGTGTGCAACAGATGGGAAAGCGTAGAATGCTCCACGCGGTTCGGAGCAGGGCAGACCGATACGGTTGAGTCCATCGACAAACATACGACCACGACGGGCGTAGTCATCGTGCATCATCTGTACATCGGCCTCGCCGTGGCGCAGCGCCTCCAGCGCCGCCTCTTGAGCAGAGGTGCCTGCACACATGATGGCGTACTGATGCACCTTAAACATGCCTTCTAAGATAAAGGAGGGGGCAGCCACATAGCCGACACGCCAGCCAGTCATGGCATACGCTTTTGAGAAGCCATCCAGTAGAACTGTTCGCTCTTGCATACCGGGAAGCGAGGCGATACTGATGTGTTCAGTGCTATAGACCAGGCGGCTATACACCTCATCGCTCGCAACAATCAGGTCATGTTCTATCGCGAGTTTGGCGATACCTTCTAGTTCGGCCTTTGGAATAATAGCTCCGGTAGGATTATTTGGATTGCCGAGCAGGATCATTTTTGTGCGGGGCGTAATCGCGGCGGCAATCTCTTCTGCACGCACACCGAAACTGTACTTTGCGTAGGTCGGAACGGGGACGGAGACGCCGCCTGCAAAGATAATGTCGGCCTCGTAAGCTACATAGCCAGGATCTGGAGAGATAACCTCATCACCAGGATCGATGATCGCACGCATAGCCAGATCGACCCCTTCGCTGACTCCAACAGTGACGAGAACCTGTGTGATCGGATCATAGGTTAGACCATAGCGCCGCTGCAACATAGCCACAATCTCTTCGCGCAGTTCCAGTATACCAGAGTTCGATGTATAGCGTGTATGGCCCTGCTGAATCGAGCGAATGCCAGCATCACGAATATGTTCAGGTGTCACAAAGTCCGGCTCGCCGACGCCCAGCGAGATGACATTTGGCATTGTATTGATGATATCGAAAAATTTTCGAATACCCGAAGGTTTGACCCGGCGTACGCGTTGCGACAGAATCTCGCGTTTGACTGTACTCATAGTGTTTTGTCCCCTTTTCCTTGTATCATTGGAAGTATGATTTACAGAAAGGTTGCTCTCTGTACTACTCTAGTTGTCCAATAGCAGAGACAGCGAGAAAGTAGTTGCACCTTCCACCTCTCATCGCCACTTTCCCTTATGGTAACATATGTCGGGGGACGAAACAATGAGCCAAAACAAGAGAGATGGCAGCTATCAAACAAGCCAATCTGTCTCTTCAAAATATACAGTGCTGCTGGATACAGACATCGGAGATGATATCGACGATGCGCTAGCCCTTGCACTTATCCTGCAATCGCCACAGATCGACTTAAAAGCCGTCACCACCGTCTTTGGCGATACTCAACAGCGCGCCCGCCTGGCAGCCCATCTCCTTCGGATCTTTGGACACGAAGACATTCCCATCGCAGCAGGTATAGCCACACCGATTCAAATACGTCACTCCCCTTCCGGCGCCCCCCAGGCAGCAGCCGTACCTCTCGATGCTACCTTCCCCGCCCTCGGCCACCTATCAGGACCAGAGCTAATCATACAGATGGTCCACAAACACGCGGGTCAACTCATCCTCATTTGTATCGGTCCACTTACCAATGTCGCGACGGCATTAATGAACAATCCTGAGATCTCTACGGCTATAAGAAGCATTGTTATGATGGGTGGGTCTAGTAGCATACCGCTACCAGATTGGAATGTACGCAGTGATGTGCGGGCGGCTCAGATAGTTTTGAGTGCAGGCATTCCCATAACGATGATGGGCCTGAATATAACGCTGCGCTGTCCAATGCGTGTGGTAGACGTTGCTCGCCTGTCGCGCTCAACAACTGTCCATGCACAACTGTTAGGTGAGTTATTGAAGATCTGGCGGCAACATCGAAAGCGCTGGCATCCACCCTATCCCTACCTTCACGATCCTCTTACGGTTGCAGCATTGTGCTCACCACAGCACTTTCGCTTTCATCCAATGAAAGTAAAAGTGCTGAACCAGGGAATCCTTCAAGGTTTTACTGTACCGCATCTGAACAATGGAGAGCAGGTCTATGCCACCACTGGTATCTCTGTCAGTAGTGCAAGAGAGTGGATTATGCAGCGCCTGTTAGCACCTACTTCCGTACGCCCAGCACAGCCTCTATAGACCCAGACCGCGCAACTTCTCAATAATACCCGGCAGGACAGCCAGTATCGCATCGACGTCTTCCTGCGTATTATTTTTGCCCAGAGTCAGGCGTAAACTGCCGTGCGACCACTCCGGAGGTAGACCCAGGGCGACCAGCACATGTGATGGATCAACCGAGCCAGATGTACATGCGGAGCCAGTCGAGGCTGCGAAGCCGAGCAGATCTAGATTGAGGAGGATAGATTCGCCCTCGACGCCTTCGAAGGCAAAGCTCGCGTTATTGGGCAAGCGATTAGTGGGATGGCCGCTGAGCTGGCTCCCCGGTATTTTCAAAATTTCTTTTATTAACTGGTCGCGCAAGGCCTGAACGCGAGGAGTGACGAAGGGAAGATCGTCATACGCCAGACGTAAAGCGGCGGCCGTGCCAACAATGCCCGCCACATTTTCAGTGCCCGCCCGCCGTCCACGTTCCTGTGATCCTCCCTGCAATTGTGGCAGGATACGCATGCCCTGACGCACATAGAGGATACCCATGCCTTTGGGACCATAAAACTTGTGGGCCGAGAGCGAGAGCAGATCCACATTCAGTTCCGTCACATCCAGTGAAAGTGCTCCGGCCGCTTGAACAGCATCAATATGAAAAGGAATCTTCTTCGCGCGGCAGATGCGCCCAATCTCTGCAATCGGCTCGATCGTGCCAATCTCATTATTGGCATACATCACTGAGACCAGCACCGTTTGATCGGTGATCGCGCGTGCCACCTGTTCAGGATCAACGCACCCATATTCATCCACCGGCAGATACGTCGTTTTAAAGCCAAAGCGATCTAGATATTGGCAGGTATGCAAAACCGCGTGATGTTCAATTGCAGAGGTAATGAGATGATTCCCCTTTTTCTGCGATGCAAATGCCATGCCCTTGATTGCAAGATTGTCGCTTTCAGAGCCACAGCCGACGAAGGCAACCTCGGTGGGGCGGCAATGGAGAATCGCCGCCACCTCTTCACGTGAACGATCAATAGCTTGCATCGCGTGGCGACCCAGCGTATAGATACTACTCGCATTGCCGTACTCCAGTGTGAAGTATGGCAACATCGTGTCAAGCACGCGCGAATCTAGCGCGGTTGTGGCTGCATTATCAAGGTAAATGGTGCGCTCTGGCATGATGTCTGTTCCTGATATCTGTGTATCTATGGCATGTTTGCCGATCGAATGCTTCTCGGCTCTTGTGCATTCTTTATGATGTACAACATGTAGATTATAGCATGTTTTATGGTAGTCCGGCAGAGGCTTGAGTCTGCACAGGTTTCTTCTTTTTGAAGAAGCCTTCATTCATACTACCAGTACGATAGCCCAACAGATCAACCGTTACATAGGTATAGCCGATCTTACGCAGACCATCGGTCACGACACGACTCATCTCTTCCTCAATCAGGCGTGGAATCTCTGTGCGTTCCACCTCGATACGAGCGATCTTGTCGTGATGGCGTACACGCAACTGACGAAAGCCTAGCTCACGCAGCAACTTCTCTGCTTTATAGACCATCTGCAATGAAGCCACATCGACCCTACTCCCATAGGGGATGCGAGAAGAGAAGCAGGCCATCGCGGGCTTATCCCAGACGGGCACGCCCAGTAATTGAGCAATCACACGAATCTCGCGCTTGCCCATACCAGCCTCTTTTAAGGGGCCGCGCACACTGAATTCGCGTGCAGCACGCTGCCCCGGACGAAAATCGCCATCGTCATCTTTATTCACGCCATAGGCGATATAGCGCAGTTCATGTTGCCTGGCAATCGGCTCCAAGTTGGTAAAGAGCTCTGTTTTGCAGAAGTAGCAGCGATTGACATCGTTTTTCGTGTAGCGCTCATCTTCGAGTTCATGCGTCTCCAGTATAAGAAGCGGTACGTTCATTTTATGAGCAACGGCAATGGCCTCTTCCGTCTCTTCGGAGGCATATGCAGGTGACGAAGCAATCGCTCCCAGAGCACGATCCCCCAACACATCATGCGCCACTTTCAGCAAAAGCGCACTATCCACACCACCGGAGTAAGCGATAAGCACGGACTCCATCTCACGAAGAATAGCCTGTAAATGCTCGTATTTCTCCTGCGTCTCGGCATCTAATACCGTTCCGCTCTCATCTTTTTTCTGAGGGGTATCTAACATTTTGATCTCCTGAATATGTGCAAACGTAGGCACTCCACTCGCTAAATTCCTCCACGAGCCCTGCAAGAAGCACACAGCTAGCAGTTATTATAACACTCCAAACAAATCTCTAATTCCTCTCTGTTAGAGTAGAAGGGCAAGATGATACGATAGACTTGCGTGATATAACAAAGAGCGATGATTGAAAGGATACGAATTGGCAAAAATGGAGACATATAGATGTCAAAAAAAACGCCTCACGGCCGCAATAATTCTGGCGGCGGGCAGTTCAAGCCGCATGGAGAGACAGCAGCATAAGCTTCTTTTGCCTCTTGGCGACCGGCCGGTGATTGCTCACGTAGTCGAAGCAGTTCTGGCTTCGCGAGCGCAGCCAATCCTAGTAGTGCTGGGACATCAGGCTGAACATGTGCGAGCAGCACTCGCAGACTATAGCAGCGACAAGAGGCTGCTTCTTGTCGAGAATTCTGAGTATAAGCAAGGGATGAGTACTTCGTTGCGCGCAGGATTGCAGGCGATGAATGGGCTGGAGAGCCCAGTTCTGGAGGCAATCGATGGGGCAATCGTTTTGCTAGGTGACCAGCCGCTGATTACGGCGCGCGTCATCGATATGCTGATTGCAACGAGAGAAGAGACGGCGAAGAAGATTGTCGTACCGTTGTATAATGGACGACGCGGAAATCCTGTTGTTTTTGGTGCAGACCTCTTTTCCGAACTAATAACCGTCACAGGCGATGAGGGAGGACGGAGCGTCGTTGAGCACCATCGCCAGGACATAGCAACTGTCGAAGTTGGAGATTCCGCTGCCAGTAGCGATGTCGATACCTGGTCCGCCTACCAGCAGGTTGTAGCTGAGTGGCAGAGACAACAGGAGAGACGGGAGAAATAAGGATGGAAGAAGCAGAGACAAGCAAGCAACAGGCAATATTCTGGCTAGAGTACAGCCTACAGTTGTCAAATATGATTCGTTATGGAGAAGCGTTACAGGCGGCCGAAAGGGCGGTTACGCTGGATGACACAAATGCAGAGGCATGGTATGCAAAGGGCACGTGTCTGGCTATGATGGCGCGTTACGAGGAGGCGCTTACAGATTTTGAACATGCACTCACACTCGATGCAGACTACGTCCAGGCTTGGGATGGCAAAGCGTGGGTGCTGGGCATCCTTGGCCAGCAAGAACGAGCATTGCAAGCAGTCGATCGAGCTTTAGAACTCGATCCTGATTATTTTGAGGCTCAGAAGCGCAAAAAGAGACTATTGATGCTCTTTGACAAATAAATCCGACCATGCTTCCTAGAGCTTGCTGATTGGATCAGCCAAATCCACGCTTCAGCACTGCATGCTTCTGGCCGAACTAAAAAGTCAAAGAGCATCAATCCTGGTAGCATGTCTGTAAAGGCAAACAGCTTTGTTCGCCTTCTCCCTATTCCTCTTGTCTATTACGAATCTTAAGGAAGTGTCGCTACGCGTGTGCCCTCTATAGCAGCGGGATGCGAAGAGGTTGCCTGTTGTTGCCGAATGCGCCTCATGTCATTGCCAATGAGCAAGCTAATTGCAAAACATGCCAGGGCGATACCAAGCAGGTAACCAGAAATAGTATCAGTGATAAAGTGCACGCCAATCCAGTACTGCATAAAGCCTCCCAGGAATGAACCGAGAAAGAACACGGGAATCAAAAAGGCGCGCAACACCCGGCTTCGTAGAAGACGCCAGCAGAGCCAGCACTCGATGATCCCTAAAAAGGCCCAGCGCGTAGCGTGGCCGCCAGGGAAACTACGCTCAATCTCACCATCCAAGACTATGGGCATCTGCGAGACATCATGTGCCCAGCTTACCTGCACACGGGGTGGATCAGGAATTTTTGACCATTGCGCAGTTGCAGTGGTGAAATGATAAGAGAAAGGCTTGTCAGTCAGTTGTGGACACTCCAAAACAGTCATACCAGAGCGTAGGGTGGAGGGCAACGGCAAACCAAGCGTTTTCTTGCCTACAGCCTCAACGCCAACACCAATCAGTAAAAGCAAAATCAGGAACAAGACAACCCGGCGACGGAAGCCAGCCAAAATACATATGCCGCCAAGAATACCTGTAATGACCAGGCTTACAGGCACTTCCCCCAGATGTCTCCACTCATAAAACATACAATCCACACGCGTAATTGGGCGTAACAACAGCGAGCGCGCAATCTCTAGCGTCTGCATATCCAATACTTTCGTCGCATATATAGCTGTATATGCGAGAAAGAGCAGGCTGAAAATTGTCCCTGCAATAAACCATGCATTGAAAGAACGTTGTTGCGGTATTTTTTGTATTTTTAGCATAAATCCCCCCTGTTAAAGCCACTTGCGACAAGAAGCCATATATTTTTTACGCAGTCTACATCAAGTTCATTGAAATAAGATTAAAACAATGCGTATCCAGACAAACAAACGGCGAAAGCGAATGATACGTCTGATGCTATCCAATTTTATACGGAGAATGAAGAGCTAGCTGGCCGATAAAAGTTGTAGAGGCAATTGTAACCATCTTACGTAGAAATGGCAAGGAGATGGCTATTTGGGGGGATGAAGGGCCAAAACGCATTGTTTCTTGTTTGACCCTTCATAAGGAATTTGATATATATGGATGAGTGGAAGAAAGTGTTTCTGTACTTTACTGACGCTCTATCTCCTGTCCTCCAACACGCACCTCATCCTTGCTCTCCTGCAGCCCTTGGACAGGTTGTTCAGCCGGTTGCGGGGCAACATCTCTTTTCCGTAGGGCTGGGACACGGGGTAGTGTATCATCGACTGACCGGTGCTTTGTGGGTGCACCTCTTAGCAGTAAAGATGTTGGGATGGTTGGGCGACGTATAGCCCACGGCGCGCGTTTGCGGTTCATAATCTCATCCGCCGTCTCACCACGTGCCGAGCGATAAATGCTGGCAATAACGACCCACGCGGCCGCTACAAGTGGCGTTGCAACCAGCGCACCGACCGCGCCACCAAACGGGCCAAAGGCTGTTCCAAAGAGCTTGGCGAAGACCAGCAGGGCCATAATCGAGGCAACAGGATGCAGGCCGACAGCATGTCCAACGATACGCGGTCCCAGCACATTGCTTTCAAGCGCCTGAATGATCACAAAGCAGCCGACCACAATAATGGTTCGTGGGAACGGATCTGGTAAGAGCAACGAGGCCAGAATAGGAGCAACCGAGGCCAAGCCCGGCCCAATCATTGGAATGGTTTCAAAGAGAAAGCCCATCACACCAAAGATTACTGCAAACTGTGGCAGTCCAGTAATCACACAGACGATCGCTACCATCACGCCTACAATAAAGGCCAGAATGAGCTGACCACGAATATAATTGCCAACTACGCGGTTGAGCGCATCTTCAAACAGCAGCGCGTGTTTCATGCCACGCTGTGGCACAATACTTAAAATATTGCTACGAATACGCTTGCCATCCAATGTCAGATAGAAACTAAGAACCGCCACGATAAGAAAGTCCAGAAACGTATTGGTTACTAAGAAGACCGTGCTCACCGCATTGTATGCCGCAGCCTGAGCAAATGCAGACAACTGACTCTGAATTTGAGACGTGACACTCGTGATGCTCGCTTCGGGGATGCCAGCTTGCTTCTGTAGAAATGCTAAGAAATTGCCATAATTCTGTGGAATATTAGCGGCGAAGAGCGAGATAGTCGCAGTGAATCCCGCCACCTGATCAGCAAGCGAGAAGATAATGATATAGGCAAAAGCACCAATAAAGGCGAGCACTACAAGATACGCTAGAATAGTCGCTAACAATCTTGGTGCCTTCCCCTGTTTTTCCATATAGTTGACGACCGGCGTAATCAAAAACGCAACCGCCATCGCAAGTAAGAGTAGTAGCACAGCCTCAATAAACTGGTTGAGCAGAATCCAGGCCGCCCACAAAACGATACCAATGCAGATGACACAGATAAGAATATCCCGCCTTCTCTGCCAGTTCACCTGATCCATGATCTTGTCCTTTAAGTATTAAAAAGATCCCCTATGATTTTTGCTTATAATTCAAAACAAATTAAGATTATTTTCTCTATTGTAGTACGAACGATTCGGCTCTTGGGATTGCCAAAAGCGAACTTGCTCACCGAAAGACATAGCTACAGCCTCATTAGCCAACTCGTTTGTGTCCGGCTAATAAGATCAGGAAGAGGACGAGCACTTACATGAGTTTAGGATAAACGTCCTTGCAATAAGTGTATCACGAGAGTAACAATGTCCTGATGCACATGTTGTAGTGATCGGGCTGCATTGATAATTTTAATGCGCTCTGGATGAGCATGAGCGAGCATGAGAAAGGCTTGACGCAAGCGAAGCTGAAATGGTTCTTCCGCGCGGTCAAAACGTGATTGCTGCTCACGACGGCCACTTTGATCATTTTCAACGTTTGTACGGGTACGCGCCTGAGCAGGGTCCAGGTCCAGAAAGAAAGTCAGGTCGGGCGCGTGCTGTTGCATTGCCAGCAGCGAGAGATGCTCTACAAGCTCGGTACCCACGCCTTGCGCGGCACCCTGATAGGCGATACTAGAATCAAAGCAACGATCGGTGACAACAAGCGTGCCAGCCTCAAGAGCCGGCAAGACCAGTGTGGCAAAGTGTTGGGCGCGATCAGCCTGAAACAAAAATGCCTCAGCTAATGGAGCGAGAGTTAGTTCTGGATGGTGGAAGAGCAGGTGTCGAATCTCAACACCCAGCGGAGTTCCACCGGGCTCACGAGTGCGTACGTATGCGATCCCTTGTTCATCCAACCAGCGCCCGAGCATGTCCATCTGCGTCGTCTTGCCCGCGCCATCCAAACCTTCAAACGAAATTAAATGTCCCCTTGCCATCTTTCGTCGCCCTATCTCTCTATTCTTAAAAACTGGAATCCTTCGGCAGCCTGATAAGACTTTCTACACTCTGCTGCGGTCGGTACGATAGACCTCGTAGTCCCAATCAAAGTAGGGCTTGGGCAGCATATCCTGGGGCGTCCACTGCTGATCCTTCTTGCCATACTTCCCGTGGTACTCTTTGAGTGTCTCGCCTACATACTCAAAGGTTAATTGGCAGATGCGGAAGCCAACGGGCACATAGATTGTCGTCTGTGTATGATTGCTGATCTCCATCGTCCAACGACTGATATAGCCGACATCGCCAACGCCAGCGCATCGGCAAACGGAGAGGCCAGAGCGAGCAACGGTACTGCGCGAGTACATTTTCGCAAGAAAGCCGTTGTGACCTCCGATAATTTCCTGCGTGTGAGCGAGAATGGTTGTACCAGGGCGAATCGCCATCTTTCCGTCCAGGGCTCTGCGTGGCTCTCCCCAATAGTGGCGAATCTCCTCTGGAATATCCAGATGCATCGCTTCCACATTCGCATTACCCTGGAAATACCACTCGCCCAGGCGGCAATCATACGAGTTCGTCCCCAGATGACGCTCATCGAACGGCTCGATGATAATATTGCCGCTCTTCATCTCCTCCACAATACGTTTATCGGATAATAACATGTCAACCTCGTACTAGTTCACCTACCGGGGACAAAATGAAACCATCTTCATTTGATATCTCAAGATAACGTCCATTATAACGCATCGGAGTCAAACAAAATAGTCCCATCATCAGGCTCAAAAAATTCTCTCGCAAGCCCTCCAGCATCTTCTTCTCCAACTTGCAAGATGGGGAGTGTGCGCGCCTGATCCACGTCGTACCAGATACGTTGCGCGAGCATCTGCATCTCCGTCTCATCGGACAGAGCATGCTGGAAAGGGAAAAAGGCACGATCGGAGCTATGGTGATGTATCCAGCGGCTGATAATATTGATCTGGTCCACCTCGGCCTTGCCAACCACGCTGGGCGGAGCACCCAATTGCTCCGCCACAGGCAAAAGAGTGAAGATTGCCTGGACCATCGCCTCGCGTTCATGAGGAACACAACACTGCTCCACGAGCCGGCCATGACGAATCAAAAAGATCTCGTTCGAACCCTCTTGTGCCGAGGGATACACGATAAAGAGATTGTTGGCCTCAATGGCTCCTGTGATGAGGCGCTGGCCGATCAACACCTCGTCGGCGCACTTAATAGCATCACGGAGCCAGGCAGCGCGCTCAAAGTTCAACTGCTGCGCCGCCTCCATCATCTGCCGGCGCAGACGCTCAAGCAGGTCCTCGCGCTCGCCGCCCAGGAAGGCACAGATCTGCGCGATCACTTCCTGATACGCCTCTGGATTGGCACCATCGCGACAGGGCGCGGCACAGCGGTCCAGATGATGACGGAGGCAGGGATCAGAAGGTTTGGCAAGCGGTGGTAAGCTGCGCGTACAGGTCCTGATCGGAAATACCTTTTGCACCAGTTCAATGGTCAGATCGACCACCCGCCGACTGCGGAATGGACCGAAATAGCGCGCACCATCGGCCGCAACCTCGCGTGTAGCATAGACGCGCGGAAAGGGATGTTGAATATCAATTTTGATGAAGGGGTAGAGTTCATAGTTGCGCAACTGCACGTTATATGCTGGCTGCAGTTCTTTAATCAGCCGCGACTCGACGAGCAGGGCTTCGAGCTCTGAACCCAGCACACGCGTCTCAATCTCCTTCACACTCTGTAGCAGGCCATCCATCTTCCGCGTATAGCCTAGCGGCTGGCTGTAGTACGAAGCCAGGCGGTCACGTAGACATTTCGCCTTGCCCACATAAATAACCTGATTGTAAGCATCCTTCATAAGATACACACCGGGTTTTGTGGGAAAGTCATGCTTCCAGGCAGGATTCAGGAAAAGGCTCCCGTTGGGGCGGGAGGTAGCGGCGTTTGCTGAGAGCTTTCCGTCGGCGCGCCATGAGCCCTCTTTTTGCTTTTCAGCCTGGGAGATATCACCGCTCCACACGACGGGCAGTTGCAAACGGCGCTGCAGATGGCCTAATGTGGAAATGCCCTCTTGCTGTGCACGTTCGAGGATACAGAGCAGTACTTCGGCCGTCACTTCCGCGTCACCCAGGGCGCGGTGGCGATTACGGATCTGAATATTCAGGTGAGCTGCCACCATGTCTAGCTTAAACCGTTTCAAGCCAGGAAGGAAACGGCGTGCAAGAGGAATTGTGTCCAGGCCATCAACAGGAAACGCCAGGCCGAGTAGCTGCGCCTCGTGCGCTAGAAATCGAATGTCAAAGCCCAGATTATGCCCAACGAGCGTCGCGCCATCTACAAACTGCAATAGATCGAGCATAACCTCAGCGGCCGGAGGGGCCTCGTTGACCATTGCCTGCGTGATGCCTGTAAAGCGTATAATGAAAGAGGGAATGCTGCGACGAGGATTCATCAGGCTGTGAAATGTGTCGATAATTGCGCCGCCGCGTATACGCACGGCTGCGACCTCGATGACGCGATCGGGACCGGGACGCATGCCCGTCGTCTCAGTATCTATAGCCACCAGATCAACATCTGTCAGAAGCTGCTGCGTATTGCGCCAGGCGGTCAAGGCCCAATGCAGTTCTCCGCCCAACTCAACGTCACCCATCACTTCAAATAGTGAAGAGCTCCGCAACACCTGGCGTAGCAGCATCGTCCACATCTGCTGCTTTCCACTTGCTCCAAAGAGATGCTTGATGAGCAACGCCTCAGCAGTTGGTGTACCCAGGCTCTCTAATAGTTCATGCGCACGACGCAATAATGTGCTCTGCTGCGGAGATGCACTGCGCTCCTCCTGCGCCATCGCCCATCCTCCTCATAGCCAACGGAAAATAAAAAGTTAGATCATTAGTACCAGAATAGCATGCATGTAAACGTTTAGCAAGCAATCACGCAAGAAGGCTATACATGGCAATCTCTTAATGATAGAGAAAAAAGGATGGGTGCATTTCAGCACCCACTCTAAAACAGACAGACATCCCACTCATTATGTAATGGCTAGAGATTGCAATGCTTCTAGCGAGAGGGAGGAGGCAGTGCGGGGCGAACTGAAGTACCGACAAGCTCTCTGTAGAGCGGATCGAGCAGCGTACGGCTGGTCACGGTGGGAACGGGTTGACCTTTTGCCTTTGCTGCACGCAACATCTCTACCAGCGACATCGCTTCGGTTTGAATAGAGCGAAGCTCCGTTTGAATCTGCCCGGCCTGCTGTTGCAACGCGCCTATAGTGTGACGTGCTTCCATTTTCATCTGCTGAAGCTCTACCTCAGCCTGAGCCAGGCGCTGGAGACGAGCAATCAAGTTGTTCAGCGAGTAGGCTATCTGCCAGAGAATGTGATCCTGGTTCAATGGAGCGCGAACGGCGAAGTTTCTGTTCGCCGTTTGCACATGCGTCTGCAAAATCTGTGCAATGCCTTCCTCTAGCTCACGCTTCTGCTTTGCAATAGAGGACTCAAGTTCCGTCATCTCACGAATTGTCCTGTTGAGCCTACGCTCTGTCGGGCGAAAGATCAGCAACCCTTCCAGCAGTAATACGACAAGCAGAACACCAAGGATGGTAAGTTCAATGATCCGCAACATTGTGATCCGCCCTTCAGCCTCATGCTGGTACTGTAGAACGATCTGATCCATCGCAGTAAGAAAGCCCTCTTCATGTAATAAAATAGTCTGCGTCGATGATCCGAGAGCGGCACGTTGGCTCTCTGTAGGTGCTTCCTGCTGCTCAAGCGTAAGAACACGCTGTGTTGCGTTGACCATCGCCTGATAATCAGGTTCGATATTATTATAGAGGCGTTGTATCCCTACACTATTGTGGCCCGGCAACTTCTGCGCGGCATCGCCTTGTTGCAAACCCCGCTGCGAACTCTCCCAATTCGTTAATGCCTGTTGCAATTCTGTTCCACGCGCACGCCGAGTCGTCTCGTCATTCGTAACTTCAAGAATAAGAGCATCCTTGCTTATTTTTTGACTTAACATTCGCTGACGGCCCGCGATATTAATGATGTTCGCATCGTCAGCCTGTTGCCCGATGGCGATCTGCACGATCGTTTGTCCCATAATTGCCAGCAGGGCGACGCTGCTGAGAGCACAAATATAAAAGATTGTGAGACGACGCGTTGGGGATGGGAATGTAGGTGTCGTTTTCCTCAATTAATTATTAACCTCCATTGTATACATTCTAACTACCACATAGTTTTGATAGATAAAATCGATAGAACGGGTACATGTATATCTTGTATCTTCCACTATATTTTTAGCTGACACAGGAACAAAAACTGAGAATGTTTATGTTCCATAATAAGAATAACTAGCGGAATCTAGGCATAAACTGCACAAAGCATACACTACAACTGGTTACATATTCCTATAGAGGTTCTGCTGCAAGTAGAAAAGTACTATATGTTTTTTATTAGTAGTACTAATGCAGTAGCCAGCGATCTAGCCACTCATACGCTTCAGACCGTATAGGGGCAGAAAAACCATGCCCAGCAACAAATGCGCGTAAGCGGAAAGCGTCTGGTCTCAGAGCGGCCTCATAGGGTAATCGAGCGGTCTGAGCGATCTGACGTACACCGTCGATGGGAAAGATGAGATCATAGATACCGGCCGTGAGCAACAGTGGTGTGGGTGCGAGCGTGCTGATGAGCAGATCGATATCGCCGACGGTGAGGAGACCAGGAACATAGGCGGCAAAATTATGATTAATGCCATCGCGAAAGATCGTTTCAAAGGTACCGATTCCACAGGAGCAAACTCCAACCTTCACCCTTGTATCAAATAAGAGGAGCCAGCACACCTCTTGCCCACCGAGGGAGTGTCCTAGCGCGCCAATACGCTCAGCATCCACCTCCGGGCGGGTACAGAGATAATCAGCGGCCCGCGCGAGGTCCCATAGATAGCGAGCTTGAAGGGTGCTGCCATGCATTAAATAGCGTAGCGCTAAAAACTTCTCGTAGCTATCATTTTCAAGAATGCGCTGCGTCGAGTGCAGCCATCTACTCTTCTCTTCCTGCGAAGCCTGCCGCTCTTCAAAGCCTTCTTGATCAGGTACAATAGTAATATAACCGCGTCTACACAGCTCTAGCGCATAGAACATATCGGGATTGCCTGCGAGACCGGCAGGCTCACTCTTGCCAAGATGATATTCGCCATTATGCTGATGGATGCATACAACTGCCGGTGCTTTTTCCGTCAACGCATCCGGAATCAGGAGAAAAGCAGGCACGCGTACACCCGGACTCGTTGCATAACTGATGCGCTCACGGGTGTAGCCTTCCGCGTGGTGACGTTCCTCAACGAGCGCGTCCAGTGGACACGCTTCAGGAAAAGTGCCAAGTTTTTGCAAGAAAGCCTGGCGATATGCCTGCATCTTTTCATCGCGATAATCTTTTGCCATTACACACCCTTTCCGTACACAAATATGCTATGTATAGAGAACAACGCACAAATGGGAAGCAAAGCAAATCTCTACTCAATCATAAAATAATAATGAGCAATGCATGGATACTTATAGATACTATTAGGAGATGTAACTGTGCATTGTTGATCTACCCGCATAGGTAAAAATATGTTACCATTAGCATTAGTACAAATGTTCGACAAAGAAAGGAAGAGGTCAAGAAATATGGATGAGCAAGACTATATTGAAGAGTTAGATGAGCAAGAGGAAGATGCCTTATTACAGCAACGCGTCGTTTATACTATTCCGGGCATGAAAAAGGCAAAGGTTCAGAAGGACGTTACATACAAGACGGTAGAGGATCTGGAACTCAAGCTGGATGTGTATTATCCGGCCGATCACGCAAAATCTGTGCTCCCAGCGGTTGTTCTTATTCATGGTGATGGTCCTCAAGAATTTCTCAAGGACATCAAAGATAGCGGACAATATGTATCCTGGGGACAACTGATTGCAGCCTCTGGACTCATCGCGGTTACGGCCAACCATCGTTCAACAGAAGGACTACACAATGTTGCGGGAGTGACGAACGATGTAGACGATCTTATCTCTTACGTACGCGATCACAGCAAGAAGCTGCACATTGACGGCGAGAAGCTCAGCATCTGGAGCGCCTCGGGAGGTGGACCCTTTGGACTGCGCGCAGGCCTGTTCGAAACACCACCATTCGTCAACTGTATTGTCTGCTACTATGGCTTTCCTGACCTGAAGGCATACTACGATGGACTCTACGGCGGCGATGAAGAAGGAATGGCTCAAACACCACCGATCTTTAGCGAAGACGATTTCGCCGAGTTCTCGGCCAGCGAATCCATCTTAAATCGAGCTGGCGATGTCGCGCCAATCTTCATCGCACGCGCAGGACTCGACTACCCTATACTCAATCAGGCGCTCGACAGCTTTATCAACGAAGCTCTCTCACAAAACGTTGAACTTACTCTCATGAATTATCCTACGGGACAGCACGGCTTCGATATACGTGATGACGACGCCCGCTCCAGCGAAATCATCCAGGCAACACTAGAGTTTCTCAAGGTTCATCTATTGCAATAACACTTAAGTACTTAATACGTATAGTTCATGTTTTCACTTTTCAATCCTTTGCACGTTGTGCAAAGGATTGAAAAGTGAAAACATGAACTATACGTATTAAGTACTCTAAAGAGCTACTAAACTGCAAACTCATAGGGCATATAAATATGGATCGATAAAGAAAAAACTTGTCAAAGAGCTGCTTTCTTTTTATTGACCTCATCTGTAATGATATAATGCCCAAATAAAGACGAAAAGGTGGAGAAAGTTGTTAATAGCTGCTTGGTGCAAGTCTTTTTCTTCGAAACTTTCTGTTTGCATTTATTCTCTCACTAATACACAAGGGATTATAATGAAAGTAGGCCATAAAAACAAACAATTCAAATTCAAAGTGTCGAAAGATTTAAAAAAAGAAGAAATTGATAAAATAGTAAGATACCTCGTTGCTATAAAAGAGATTGAAAAAACTTATACCGTATCTTCTATCAACACTATAGATACCGAAAAGATTGAACAGCCTCCTTCAGTAAAGCCCGTAGACGTTGATGAGACCTAATCTAACTGCACAAATTTTCCTCTATTTCTCCTCTCGAAGAAGATTCTAGAGCAAAACGCCCTATTCATCGACGTAGTATACATATAAAATAAAAAGGAGTTACAAATATGAGTGATCTTCCCTGGTTGGCAAACCTGATAAAGTCGAGGAATACGATAGATAGTAAGATGGCGACGTTTATTGGACGGACGGCTCAGGCGGGGAATGTTGGGGAATATATCGCATCGATTATTTTCAAAATCAAGATAGATGATGCGGGAAGAAATAGGGGATATGATGGGCGGTTTACGCTGGGATCGCTTGCCGGGCATAGTGTGGATGTACAGTGGCGGACGAAGCATGATGGGCAGATCAATATTAAGCAAGACGCTTATCCTGATTATTATCTTATCCTAAGTGGACCAGAGGTAGCAACACCAGCCTTTGCCAGTCCCTGGTTGATCGAGTCGATCTTTCTCTTTCAAGCTCAGGAACTATTAAATGCGCTCCGCGAACGAGGCGTCCAGATCGGTGGTGGTACTAGTGTGACCGGGCCACTATGGGAGCGCGCAGAGATTTATCCAGCGCCGCGCAACAACGCACTGGTGCTTTCAGACGAGGAAAGAAAATTGCTCATCCTCTTTAGTTGAAGATTTTTGTTCTCGTGACGAGTGGAACTTTTTCAAGAGAACAAGCTTCTCTTCATTTGAATATGCAACAATTTGTGTAGAAAAATCGTCTATAAAAGAGATAGGTTAAAACCCAGGATATTCTTTTGTAGTCTCTTTCCCATAAAAATTTAGAACTGATCATCCATTGATGGAGAATTTACTAGCAAGAGCCCTGGCAACCGCGATAAATCGACAGGGGTAGGGAAAAGGAGCATCTATGAGTTTTTGCGGCCAATGTGGCCAACAGCTAGCCCCTGGAAGTACGCGCTGTCCGCGCTGTGGCACAATAGTAGAAACGGCAGATGTCGCGACGAGTGGAGATCTTCACGTTGATGACGCGACGGTGGCCTCGCGCGCATTTATTGTCCAGAACTCGCCACCTCCACAGACACCTCATAACCCACAGCCATTAATCCTACGCGGCAGTGGCGACTATGGATATACCTCACAGGCCGCTAGCGATGCCACAAGCAGAGTTGAGCAGGTGCGCTACAATACACAAGCACCCCCACAGCAGGTGCCTGGCAATTCATACAGCGGATATCCAGCACAATCAGGTGGAAGATATTCACCACTACCAGTCAGCTATCCTGCTCAGAACACAGGAGGCTATCCGCCACAAGGTCCTCCCAATTATCAGTTAGGCTCACCATACACTGAAGCGCTTGTAGGCAACAGCTATCCACAGTCTTCAAGTCAATATCTTCCTCAACGGCGTGCGATAAACGCGAAGGGGCGAACAACTGGCCTTATCCTTGTGCTTATTGGGCTGCTCCTCATTGTAGGTGCGGCTGTTCTATTTGCGATGCAGCAGGGTCTTATACGATAGACGATTTCCTTCGACTCTGTAGAATAAGAAGAGAAAAGCAAAGTCGAAGGAAATGATGAGCCATGAAAAATGTGCGCTGGAGGCATGAGGCGGACATCGCAAGCAAGATAGAGCCCGAACAGCAGAAGAACAAGAGACGCCCTCTTCTTACAATTCTGCTCTCTCTTCTGGCTCTTATCGCCCTTCTTCACTTTATAGCGGTTACGCATAGCGCCTACCCTACGGTCGTAGTCAATACCTGCGATAAGGCGATTCGCAACGCCAACTATACGCAGTACGTCTCAATAGCGAAATTGCAAGAGATGTTAGCCGTCCAATTCACAGATACACTTACGTCAGGTCAGCCCTCGGCAATGGTTCAGGTGGAGGACAAAGGGCCACAGCATTTGCTAGATATTTATCTCTATGGCTGCTCAATGGAACATCATAGCCCGTCCCTCACGCTCCTCTTTAAGCGGCAAGGGCTAATAGAGGGCACGGCGACGGTTACATCGGCACATACACTCAGCATTGGCCAGTTAGATACCACACTCGCTGCACACGCGAACACCTTCTTGCTCCCGTTACAAGAGAACGTCTATCAAGAATACTCATGGCAAGATGGCGGGTTGAGGCAGGCATCCTTTCCAGGAATTTATCCTGTTTCCAGCCGCAGCGAGGCAGAAGCGCTGCAAGGGCAGGTCGATCAAAATCTGCCGTGGATAGAGCCTTTGGCGACGGCGGAACAGATGGCCCAGGATCTTCTCAAATGGCCTCCAAAAAGCTTTCGCAGTGCTCTCATTGACGCTAATGACAATAGAGCTCATGTTCGCCTCAGCAAGCTTCAACCTTCTATGGAAGTCACGGTCTCGCTTACAAAGCTTGTGCAGCAAGATGCAAAAGGTCTGTGGTTTGTTACAGGCGCGCAAACGGCTGGCATCACGCTGAACCAGGCTCATTTACGCACGACAAGCACCTCCCCACTGATCGTACAAGGAACTATTGCTCACAGGAACAGCTCTATAAAAGCCACACTCTTCGATCACACGATGACACCCGTAACAAGCTTGAGAGGTACAGCGATACAAATACGATCGGACGGTTCCTACGAAGGGAAGCTTCTCTACGCTCATCTCTTTCCTGGTCAGCCTGGATTACTCCTGCTTGAAGCTTTACCGCCCTCTTCTGAAGACAAACATAAGGATGCGAAGCGGAAGGAAGTGGAACATGCGAGCAAGCAAGAGGAGGGACAGCTGTTGCTCGTTCCTGTTTTGCTTGGTTAGATAAGCAATAGCGCACATACAACAACTACAAAGGTTTGTCGCTACGCAGCCTCTGAGGAGAGTGGACACACGACAACCACATGGGTTTGTCTCTATACAGGAAAACGTGTTAAAATAGTCGCTATGAATGAATTGACAAATCGCATTGAACGCCTGCGGAGACGCGTCGAGAAAACTATGGTGCGTCTTTGACCTGGCAAGTAAGACAGAACAGATCCAAAGATTAGAAGAAGAGAGTATGGCCTCTGACTTCTGGTCAGATAACCGTAGAGCACAGACGCAGATGCAGCAACTGGGAGCCCTGCGCGAAGAGGTTACAACCTGGGAGAGTGTGGCGGCGCAAATCAATGACCTGCTCGGACTAGCACAATTGCTGGAAGAGGAGCCAGATGAAGAGATGCAGGATGAAGTCGCGCGGTCGCTTTCCCCAGTTGAAGAACAGGTCGAGAAGCTGCAGTTTGCCCTCATGCTGAGTGGTGAACATGACGCAAGGGATGCTATCATTAGCATCCATGCTGGCAGTGGCGGAGTGGATGCTCAGGACTGGGCGGAGATGCTCCTGCGTATGTATCTGCGCTGGGCGGAGCATCATAAGTTCCGCACTGAGATCTACGACTATAGCGAAGGTGAAGAGGCGGGCGTTAAGAGCGTTACCGTTGAGATCAGCGGCCGCTATGCTTATGGTTATATGCGTTCAGAGATTGGCACTCATCGCTTAATCCGTCTATCTCCATTTGATGCAGCACACCGCCGCCATACATCTTTCGCCAAAGTCGAGGCTCTTCCCGATATTGAGAGCTCGATTGAGATCACTATCAGGCCTGAAGATATTGAGACTGATACCTACCGCTCGACTGGCGCGGGGGGCCAGCACGTCAATAAAACTGATTCTGCGGTGCGCATACGCCATCTTCCTAGCGGCATCGTCGTGACCTGTCAGAACGAACGCTCTCAACTCCAGAATCGCGAGGTTGCGATGAAGCTGCTCAGAGCACGTCTCTATGAACGGGAACAGAAGAGGCAGGAGGAAGAGACAGCACGGCTGAAGGGCGAAAATGTGCAGGCCGACTTCGGCACACAGATTCGCACGGTGACCGTCCATCCTTATAATATTGTGAAGGACCATCGCACAAACTTTGAGATGAGCGACACAGATGGCTACCTCGCTGGTGAAGTCGATCCATTTATACAGGCTTATCTACAGGAAAAGGCGGGGGGCGTTGTCGCCGTAGAATAGCACAAAGAAAGAGCTCCTTCTCTCTGTAAAGGGAGCTCTTTCTTTTTCTTTCAGGTTACTTTATCAATGATTTATTCCGATACTTAAGCCCGAGCCAACTCGCGCATTCCTTCGTAACGCTCAGGATAGCGCAGTTTTCGCAACGCTTTCACCTCGATCTGGCGAATACGCTCACGGGTGAGATGGAAAATAGTACTTACTTCATCAAGCGAAAGCGAGTGGCCATCTTTCAAGCCATAGCGCATCTCAATGATTACACGCTCACGCGGATTGAGCACAGTAAGAGCCTGATCGATCTGTTCCTGAAGAAGAATATAAGATGATTGGTCAACTGGCACAGGTGCTGTGTTCTCTTCTAATGTGTCAGCCAGATGATATTCTTCGTCATCAGCCATAGGTGCATCAAGAGAGATGGGCTGCTCAGCAGCATTCAATAATTCCACCACACGCTCTGGCAGTAGACCCACCTCAGCCGCAATCTGCTCTGGTAGCGCCTCAATCCCTTGTTCTTGATACATACGACGAGCAACGCGCTTGATTTTATAGATCAGTTCAACGACATGAACGGGAATATGAATGCAACGCGAGTGTTCAGCAATCGTGCGACTGATCGCCTGACGAATCCACCAGGTCGCATACGTACTGAAACGGAAGCCACGCTTATAGTCGAATTTTTGTGTGGCGCGCATAAGACCGATATTGCCTTCCTGAATCAGGTCTAGCAGCGGCAGCCCTTGATTAGAATACCGCTTGGCAATGCTTACTACCAGGCGTAAGTTCGCCTCGATCAGGCGCTGTCGAGCACGCCCATCCCCACGTGCAATACGTTCCGCCAGGAGCAATTCTTGCTCAGCAGAAAGAAGAGGGTACATCCCTATCTCCTTTAAATACTGCTTGACCGCATCGTCGACCGCCGCACGCTGATCCTCTTCTTCCTGGAACTCATCATCGCACTCATAGGCAAACTCTTTCTCATCCTCCAGAACTGGCTCATCAAAGACAAGCCCCTGCGCACTACGCTTTTTTTCAACGACTACAGCTACATTGGACACACTCGTATGCGATGCTTTGACTACTCTTGTCGCCATTCCAGGTACTCCTTACACTTCTACTTTAAGCGAAAAGATGATCTCAGGAAATCGCAGGAACATTCGCTCCCGGCTCTTTTCGCTACGCAGTCTATAAAAGCTCTCCCTCTTTTCTGTTTTGCAAGAAGCATGCCAACAAGAAAGCAAGCGCAAGAATCTCCATAGATACTTTCATCGTTCTTCAAAAAGTGCAGCATAATAACGGCAGGAACGAGACTAAATAGAGAAAAAACCGGCCAAAGCTCTTCTAAAAATTATAGAAATGGGGCGAGTACCAAATGAATATATTTCCAGGAGTGAGGATTTTTACACAATGCAATGATGCCCGTTATTTCCATGCATATGAATACTTGACTAGAGTTGTAACACCTGTTATGCTGAAGGTAAGAAGTACAGTGGAATGCTTCTACCACTTCTATCGAAGCAGTATAGAGGGCGTATTCCCTTTTCACATGAATATTTCTTCATGTGACTGCTGACAGAGAAGAGGAGTTATGGTATGATGTATAGGGCATGGGTAACACCTGCCACGGGGATGCGGATGCAGAGGCGGAGGCTCCCCCTCGGCTTACTTTCTCGCTAAGCCACGCCTGTTTCTGAAGAAAAGCAGGCGCATATTACCTCCAGAGAGAAGGAAGGAGGCGATTTCGTGGAAAATGCATTTCCTCGCTGTCGCAAGTGTAGTGAAGGTGATCTGGTTCCGCTTTCGGATTTCGGTAGCCAGGGAGCTTCCATTGAGTATAAGGCATGGGTTTGTACAAACCCTTCTTGCCTGTATAACATCAAAATCCGTAATGGTGATATCATCATTAATGAACCAATTAGTGATGGCTCACTTCATACGTATCGTAGTGGTCGGCAATAGGGGTGGGGAATAAAACACCTCAACTACGTACAGGGGCGGTGTAAGCCGCTTGATGGCGTGATAAGGAGGCAAAAGGTAGGATAACCTTACCTTTTGCCTCTCTTCCTTTGGGTATGCAGAATAGTAGACATTATTGCTAGAGAGAATATCAGACACTATTAAGGAGTCAATGCTGACGTGTTCAATCGATTCTTTGGACAGAAACCTGAGGAAGATCCGAAACGCGAGCAAAATTCTGCTCCTGAGCAGAGCGGCGAGAGTTCCCCTCCGGAACAACGTTTCAATTTTCTGAGCCGCACCCGTCAACTCTTTAGTCGGCTGGGCAATACTGTTCAGGAGACCGACGTTATAACTGATAGCCTATGGGATGAGATGGAAGAGTCATTGTTGGGGGCTGACGTAGGACCAGGCACGACGCTTTGGCTTATCGAGCGCCTGCGCACGCGCGCGCGCGACGAGAATATGCAGACAGGGTCACAAGTGCAGCGGGCGCTGCGCGAGGAACTGACAGCACTCCTTGGCAAACCATCTTCCATTCGCTATTCCAAAAAATCTCCACTTACAGTGATCCTCATCATAGGAGTCAACGGCTCTGGCAAGACGACGAGTATTGCCAAGATGGCGTATCGCTTCACAAAAGAAGGGCATCGGGTCCTGCTTGCAGCCGCTGACACTTTCCGTGCAGCAGCCATCGATCAATTGCAGGAATGGGGAAGACGAATCGATGTTCCCGTTATTAGCCAGAATCCTGGCTCGGACCCAGGCGCTGTTGTCTTTGATGCTCTTCAAGCTGCAACGACGCGAGGCTGTGATGTCCTGATTGTTGATACCGCAGGTCGGCTCCAAACGAAGTACAATCTCATGGAAGAACTAAAAAAAATTAATAAAATCATTCAAAGATTTGTTCCCGATGGCCCGCATGAACTCTTGATGGTCGTTGATGCTACCACTGGCCAAAATGCCTTGTTGCAGGCCAGGAAGTTTGCAGAGGATGTTGGCTTGACCGGTGTTATCATTACGAAGATGGATGGGACAGCGAAGGGCGGCTTCGCCTTCTCAGTTACTGACGATCTCGATCTACCAATCAAGTATATAGGCACTGGCGAAAAAGTCGAAAATCTGATTCCCTTTGAACCACAAAGCTTTGTAGCAGCACTCTTCGCACAAGATTAACCAGGAGGTTCTTTATGGCAAAAGAAGCATCTGTTCCACTTACCAGGCAGGCCTCCTCTTCTAACGAGGCGAAGCCCAAACTGCCTGATATGGGAAATATCGCAACAAAATGTCCAAAGTGTAAAGAGATTTTATACAACCGCGACTGGGAAAAGAATCTCAAGGTCTGTTCGCGCTGCAACTATCACTTCAAGATCAGTGCACACGAACGGATCGAGCTTCTTGTTGATCCAGGCAGCTTTGTCGAGGTAGATTCCGACATTATTTCCGTTGATCCCTTGCATTTTACGATCCAGCCCCCTTCTTATCCGGACAAGCGCACCTATGTAGAGAAACTAGAGGAAGAGCGCAGCAAGGCAGGGATTAACGAAGCCGTCGTGACCGGTCGCGCAACGATTGAGCAGAAGCCACTCGCGCTAGCTGTCATGGACGCATTCTTTATTGCCGGTACGATGGGTTCGGTCGTGGGCGAAAAGATCACGCGGGCGATTGAGATCGGCATTGAGCAGCATATTCCAGTTCTTATCGCCTCAACTTCGGGCGGAGCGCGTATGCAAGAAGGGCTCTACTCGTTGATGCAGATGGCAAAGACGTCGGCGGCCCTCGCCAAGCTGGGCGAGGCAAACATTCCATATTTTAGCCTGCTCACCGATCCAACTACAGGAGGAGTATCCGCAAGCTTTGCCATGTTAGGCGATGTCATTCTTGCCGAACCTGGCGCTCTCGTCTGTTTTACCGGTCCACGCGTCATCGAACAGTTTATGCACATCAAACTCCCCGAAGGTACTGTAAACTCCGAATTTGGCCTTCAACATGGTATGATTGATGCGGTCGTGCACCGACGCGATCTGAGACAAACGCTGGCACAGCTCCTCCGTTTGTACTCGTAGCACAACATTGAGGTGTAGATTTTTTTAAGCACCGACAGGCACGGCGCAATAAGGAAAGCGACGGAGAAGGGAACGAGATGGCCTACGATTTGGAATTTGAGAAGCCGCTGGCTGAGCTCGAAAAAAAGATTACTACACTACAGCGCAAGGGTGATCGCCTGAAGGCTGAGGAGCAGGTGCAGCTACAGGAGGCTGAGCAGGAACTACGTCAGCGTACTGAAGAGATTTATAAAAATCTTACCTCCTGGCAAACAGTGTCTGTGGCGCGCCACAAAGATCGGCCGTATTCGGCCGACTACATTCGGCTGATATGCGATGATTTCTTTGAGCTACATGGTGACCGATCCTTTGGCGACGATCATGCGATTATAGCCGGCCCGGCAAAGATTGAGGGGCAGACGGTTATGCTGGTCTGTCACCAAAAAGGGCGCGATATGAAAGAAAAGCAGTTTCGCAATCTGGGTATGTCACACCCCGAAGGCTACCGCAAGGCATTTCGCTTGATGCAGCAGGCGGAGAGGTTTGGCATGCCCATCATCACATTAATCGATGCGGCGGGTGCCTCTCCAGGTCTGGTAGATGAGGAGCGCGGGCAGTCAGAGGCAATAGCCTCAACACTTTATTTAATGCCCCGCCTGCGCGTCCCGATCATCGCAACAATCATCGGAGAGGGTGGTAGCGGTGGCGCACTTGCTATCGGCATCGCGGACCGCGTCCTGATGCTTGAGCATAGCATCTATATGGTGGCGGCACCGGAGGCCGCAGCATCTATTATCTGGCGCAACTCGGCGTTCGCTTCATACGCTGCGGAGGGTATGCGCGTCAGTGCGCGCGAACTGCTACCACTGAGCTTGATCGATGAGGTTCTCCCCGAACCTCTCGGCGGAGCTCATCACAATTATCATCAGATGGCTCAGACACTGAAAGCCGGGCTCCTCAGAAATCTGTCAGAGATCAAGCAGATGTCAACTGAAGAGATGCTTGAGAATCGCTACCAGAAGTTTAGAGTGATCGGCAAATACGCCCAACTAGAAGCGAAGATACCCGAAGTCTCTGAAGTATTGTAACAAATAATGCATTGATGGACAAAAATAGGGAAGTACGAATGTTTAAAGGTTTGCATCCTCAAGCGATAGGCTTCTCCGTTCCCTTTGACGAAGCTCTAGCTCTTGCTCATACATATGGCTTCGCGGGGCTGGACTTGTCTTTTCCAGAATTGCGGCGGATCGTGGAGCAGACATCTCTGCAAGCTATTCAAGAGCGTTTTCAAGCAGCTCAACTGCGTCCGGGCGGCTGGGCGCTGCCGACAGACTTTCGTGGGGATGAGGAGAAGTATCAAGCCGGACTGGCTGAGTTGCCTTACTACGCAGCAATAGCGCAAAGCCTGGGAAGTCCGTGGTGCGCAACCGCGATATTGCCCTTCTCCGATAAGCTTGACTACGACGCAAATATGGAGTTTCATGCTCGCCGTCTGCGCCCCATCGCTCAGATTCTCGCCGATCACGGCTGTCGCTTCGGCCTTGAGTTCGTTGGACCGAAGACAATGCGTGACGGACATGCACACGAATTTATCTCAACCATCGAGGGCGGGCTAGAGCTTGGCAATCAGATCGGCACAGGCAATATAGGTCTCTTGCTGGATAGCTGGCATTGGTATACCTCACATGGAACTGTTGAGAATCTTAGACCGCTGACGGCACAGCAAATCGTCTACGTGCACATCAACGATGCCCCCAGCGAATTGGAGATTGACGAGCAGATAGATCAGCAGCGCCTCCTACCGGGCGCAAGCGGAGTTATTGATATTGCAAACTTCCTGCAAGTGATCAATCAGATCGGATATGATGGTCCTGTAGTTGTCGAGCCATTCAGCGCCGAGCTGAACGTGCTGCCATACGCCGAACGCGTTCAAAATACGAAGGCAAGCCTGGATAAAGTATGGCAGCAGGCAGGTTTGAGCTAAAACTCAATTCCTCTTTGAGCCGTTATACCTTGACTCTTGTAGGGGTGTTTGATCTCACGCATTTCCGTCACCAGATCGGCATACTCAATGAGCGCCTCGGGGGCATCGCGGCCTGTTAAGATTACGTGCATATTTGGATTGCGCTTGCGGAGCGTTGTCAGAACCTCTTCAAGATCAAGCCAGCCATATTTAAAGGCATACGTGATCTCATCCATGATCACGATATCGTACTGGCCGCCCTCGATCGTGGCGCGACAGCGCTGCCAGCACTGCTGTGCCAGGGCGCGGTCGTGTTCGAGATTGTCACTTGTCCACGTAAAGCCATCGCCGAGTGGAATAATCTCGACTCCCATGCTCTGGGCGGCGCGGATCTCTCCCCAGTTGCCAGTCTGCGCCTTCATAAATTGCAGCATGATTACGCGCATATTCTGTCCCCAGGCGCGCATCAGCACACCTAGAGCGGCGGTAGTTTTGCCCTTCCCCTTGCCTGTATTCACAATCACCAAGCCTTTTTTCGGGTTGCGTTGCGCGCGAATTTCGGCGTGCTCCTTACGTATGCGCGCACGACCCTCTTCAGTCAATTCTTCTATTTCATGCTGAGATGTATTCTTTTCTTTCTGCTCTGGCTGCTCTTGCTCTGACTGCTCTTGCATAAGATGCCTCCCTTATTGCTCACGCAACACACGTTCAGGATAAAAAATGGAGCAGGGCTCAAGTGCCTGGATGAGACACTCGTGTACACTGCGGCCAATAAGATAACCAACATCTGTACCTGGACCGGCATACAGCAAAGGAGCACCGCGCCCGCTACAGGCAATCACAATCGCATCTGTAGACGTACCAGTTGCAACGTCTCCTTCACTAGATTTGACTCCACACTCCATGAGCACATTCGCCTTCGCCTCGGTGGCCGTGATAACCGCATTCACCATTGCTGCTGGAATCAGATTCGCATCAACCAGGATAACAATATTTACCGTTCCGGGCTTGAGTGGCGCAGGCTTGCTCACACCTGATGTTACCGCATTGCTCACACCAGCAGTAATAATACTCGACACGCTCAAATCCTCGTCTCGCACATTCACCACACGCGTTCCACTCATAGGCACTCCAGTTAGCATACCTACAAAGAGACCAGTGATATTCAGAGCAGAAGCAAATTGCTGCAAATCATCAACTGGATTTGAACAATCATAGTTAAGCGGAACATGACGGTTGAGAATAGTGCAACTCTGTTGAAAACCTCCACCAACCACCGCCGAGGACAACGTGGTTAGAGGAGTCGCAGCAGAGAGAATGTATGCATCATCCGTAATGGCAAGACGAACGGCAGAAAAATTTAGCAAGCAGCCTCCTTTCAATACTACACAAAATATATCTTAACCATCCTTAGCTAGGCCGCACAAGCTCTTTAAAAGCTCTATATCAAGCGAAGAGCGTAACACCTGAGCCAGCTTATCGTATTCAGTTTGACGATCAAATAAGAGGCTATATGAAGAAGAGTCAAATGATAGAGAGCGTCGTTCTGCTAGTGCTGAGAGGATACCGTGTCTGAAATTGTCATTTTCGAACAGGCCGTGTAAGTAGCAGCCAGCACACCAACCATCGATGCTCAAGGAGCCATCGAGAGCCGACGTATCACTTATCGTAAAAGCGGCTGTCTGTTTATCATGTGTGTCATCAAGGCTCTGCGTGTAGCCCAGGTGGATCTGATAGGCTTGAAAACGCTGTCCCTGTAAGTGTGAGAAGAGGCTTCGCGTTGACCTGGAATCAAGCTGTGCCCAGGAGTGCTGCGTTACTTTCTCTTCCAGAGGCGCAAAATACGTCTCAACTGGTAGCAGATTAAGTCCAGGCTCGACAGTATTTACAGCGTTCTCTACACCTGCTTGATCGTAGACTCTTGCTCCAAGCATCTGATAGCCACCACAGATACCCAGCACCGCGCTACCAGCCCGCGCACAGCTCCGAATGTGCTGGACCAGTTCTCTTCGCCAGAGCCAGGCCAGATCATGCAAAGTGTTCTTGGTACCAGGAATAATAATCAGGTCGGGTCTTGATGGAAACTCGTCTGGACCAGCGGCGAACCGCAAATGGACGCGAGGATCGCGAGCTAACGCATCGAACTCATCATAGTTGCTCAGGTATGGCAGGCGTATGACCACAATTTCTAACAAGTCCGTATCTGGTCGGGAAGAAGATTGCAAGATTGCCGCTGTCCCTTCATCGAGCGGTACGACATCCTCTTCAGCAATAGAAATGTCCCGAAAAAAAGGGATCGTACCCAAGACGGGGATACCGCTACGCTTAGCTAGTAACTGCTCCCCATCATGCCAGAGGGCTAGATCGCCACGGAACTTATTCACGATAAGAGCCTTCACACGCTCACGATCCAGAGGCTCCAGCAGCATTAACGTGCCTAAAAGCGAGGCGAAAATGCCGCCACGATCGATATCACCCACTAAGAGGACAGGAGCATTGGCAAGCCGCGCCATCCGCATATTGACCAGATCATAGTGTGCCAGATTTAACTCAACAGGACTTCCAGCTCCCTCAATAATTACCAGATCGTACTCCGCCCTCAACGTTGCCAAAGCACCTGCAACAATCGAGAGCATGCTAGAGCGATTGCGATAGTACTCTTGTGCCTCCATAGCTGCAAGCGGGCGGCCCATCACGATCACCTGGCTACGCGAGTTCCCCTCCGGCTTGAGCAGAATAGGATTCATTTCAACCGTTGGCTCAATGCCCGCCGCCGCCGCCTGCACTACCTGCGCGCGTCCCATCTCCCTCCCATCACGCGTCACCCACGAATTGAGCGCCATGTTCTGCGCCTTGAAGGGAGCCACGCGCCAACCCTCCTGCGCAAAGATGCGACACAGCCCGGTTACCAGTGTACTTTTTCCTACAGTGGAGGCGGTCCCCTGAATCATCAACGTCTTTGCCTGTTTTCCCGTACTCATACTACCTCCGGCAGCAAGGCCAGCAGGCGTTGCCATTCATGAGCAGGGCGGGTGGCAATCCGGATATACGGAGGCAAGCCGAAAGAGGTACAGTCGCGCACTAAGAGCCCATGCAGCAGGAGCCTTTGCCTCACCCGTTGAGCGTTTCCTACCTCGACCAGACAGAAGTGAGTACGCGATGGCACAACGTGGAGGTTCGTCTGACGTAAAGCTGTGAAAAATGACTCGCGTTCAAGGGCGAGCGTTGCCAGTGTCCTCTCCAGATGCTCACGATCGGCGAGAGCAGCGTTGCCTGCTGCCTGAGCAAGACTACTCACATTCCAGGCTGGGAGTTGAGTTGCTATCCTCTGTATTGCTTCAGGAGATCCTACAGCATAGCCCAGACGTACACCTGCCAGGGCGAAGTCCTTCGTGAGCGAACGTAGTATAATAATCGACGCTTCGTTATTCTCTCGAAGGAGCTCAACGGCAGAAAATGTTTCACTCGGCCAGACAAAATGCTTGTATGACTCGTCTACCACCAGTACAGCATTCATTTTGCTACATAGCTCAGCTATAATAAGTATACTTCCTTTGTCCATCCATATTCCCGTCGGGTTATTAGGATTACAGAGCCAGACGAGGGATGGCCTTTCGGAATAGAGCCAGACCAGAAGCGAGTCTAGAGTATGTTGAAAATTGTTTTCGGGTTGTGCTTGTGTTTCGCTCACGAAAGCTCCCGCCGTCCGCGAGGCAACAGCATATTCTCCAAATGTCGGACCAATAATTGCAGCTTTCGCACCCGGTCTTAGGAATGTGCGCGCGATCGTCCAGATGAGTTCACTTGTGCCATTACCACAGACAATTGAGGCGAGCGGCAGTTCTGTCTCTGTCAGTTCGTATTGAAGTATTGTCTGACGTAGCTGCAGGCACGCGCGATCAGGATAGCGATCGAGGGCGACTTCGACAATTGCTTCGCGAACATGGGGCGAGGGGCCATAGGGATTGGCATTGACACTGAAATCAACGATGTTATCGGGACTTAGCTTCAGACGCGCCAGTTCGGCGAAATCAAGAGCGCCGTGTACCGCCGGCTCAGCAGCTTTATTATTCATACCAGCCCCTCCAGAATGTCTTACATATGATGGTTAATGCAATAGCAATGCTCCCAACATACCAGACCATATGCTCAGCACGTCTGATATCGTCTGGCACAATCGGCTTGTTGTCATTGCCCAGGGTATAGTGACCAACTTTTTCTAATTGTACGCCTAGAGCGCCTGCGGCAGCCGACATTGGCTGACCGGCATTAGGGCTTGCAGTCTTACGCGCGTCTCTCGTCCAGATGGATAGGGCTTCGTGGCGACTTCCGCCATACAGCGGGGCACAGATGCTGATGAGGAGCGCGGTGAGACGAGCGGGGAACCAGTTCAGTAGATCATCGAGACGCGCGGCGGGCTTGCCAAGATATTCGTAGTGTCCATGATAGCTGATCATCGAATCGAATGTGTTACAGAGACGATAGAGAGCGGCACCAGGGAGGCCAAAGAGAGTATAGAAGAAGAGTGGCGCAATCACTGAATCGCTCAGGTTTTCGGCTAACGATTCAATGGCGGCAGCAGCGATAAGTTCAGCATCGAGTTGAGAGCGATCTCGGCTTACGAGACTCAGCAGGGCCTTACGAGCCATGAGAATGTCGCCCTCAAGAAGAGGCAAGCGAACCTGCTTACCGGCGTCGGCGAGCATATGCAAGGCGAAGAACGGCTTGAGGCTGATGCCCTCTATACATGCGTAGAGCAGAACAGCATAGATAGTGCCTATGCGAGGACGCACAGAGCGTGCAGCTTCCAGAGCAAGTTTATGGATGAACAAAGCGAGTGGAAGAATGGAAGCACTGGCAAGCAGCAGCATGCTAACCCCATATGCGAACTGATCTTTTCGCTCGTGAGGGGCACGCTGCTCTAGAAGGCGTATCAGCTTCCCATACCAGACAACAGGATGCCATTGCGCTGGTGGCTCACCCATATAGTCCAGAGCATACGCCACCAGCACAGCCAATCCTGAAGCCCATAGGAGAATTTTTCTCTCTTCCCGCTTACTCAATTTTATTCTCCCGCTTCTTTCCACCAATTAGACTGTTGCAGAACAATAAGTGGGAAGGGCACCGGAGAATTTGTCGGGATGGACAATCTGGGCCACACAGCGCAGCCCCTCAACCAGGCGCGGGCCGGGACGCTGCATGATGTCGGTGTTGACATGATAGACATGATGTTCTTTGACGGCTTCGATGTTGTTCCAGTTAGGACGCTTATAGACTGCATCTGGCTTGCCTCCATACAGAGGATCTTCTGTTAAGATCACATACTGTGGATCGGCCGAGATGACTGACTCATCTGTTACTTGAGGATAGCCGCTATTTGCACTATTGGTATGAAAAATATTGCTAACATGCGCATACTGCAATATCTGATCACCGAATGAGCCACCCCCAAAAACATAGGGCTTTCCAGGCGTCGTGTAATCGACCTCAAGCATCACTTTAGACGAGGGCGTCCCCACCACCGCAGATTTCACCTGCTGAACCTGTTGCTGAAGTTGTGTGACAAGCGTCTGCGCAACATCTTGAGTATAGGTCAGACGTCCGACCAGGAGAATTTGCTGCAATGTCTGGTCAAAATTTCCTGGTGGAAGATCTACAACATGGACATTGAGCTTCGAGAGTTGCGCATCATAGTTTTTGGTCAGCCCGCCAGAGCTTAACACCAGGTCTGGCTTGAGCGCCACTATCTGCTCAACATTCACAACACCATTCGAATCCGTCACTTTTTTCACAGAGGCTAAAGCGGGTGGATAATTTGTGTACGAGTCCACGCCAATAACTTTGTCCTGTAGCTTTAAAGCACCAAGAATCTCGCTCATGCTGGAAGCCAGCGTGACGATGCGCTGCGGAGCCGTTTTAGGAAAGGTAATAGATGTTCCATAGACATCCACCGCCGTAGTAGGAGTTGCTACCACTGACGTGGCCTGGCCCTGGCTCGGCGGCTGCTGAGCCGTTGTTTGTCCGCAAGCGGCAAGGAGTAGGAGTGGAGAAAGTAAGAAGAGATACAAAAAACGAAAAGAGATGACATGGGTCTGCATCTGATTGTCTCCTTCTAAATGCATAGCAGGAACGCCCGTTGCCACCTCGCGCGAAATGGAGACCAACCAAAGACAAAGCGATAAACAAGATCCTTTAGCCATTCAGATATACAGTGCCCTGGCCTTCTAAGCACAGACACTTTGCCGAACAACATAAAGGTGCCCTGGATAGCCCGCTCCTTTTACGCGAAGGATCGTGAGCATACTCTATCAGGCAGGTCTCCTGACTTCTGGCACAAGAGCACTCATCTCGCCTTCCCATTCGACTCTACGAACAGTGGCATATGGATAAATAGATGAGCACGACACCAGTTACAGTAGCGCGACTGCGCCGGATTTTCACCGGCTTCCCTATTCTGCCAGCTTCTACGATTCTGGCCACCTGATATTAAACAATTGGATTATGTTACATGATAAGTATACTAACTAAAATCTCTCAGTGTCAATCAGTATCAAGTGCGCTCCACAGAGCTCAAATTGCTGCCTCTTCGTGAAGACGCTTGATATCTACTCCCAGGCCAGCTACCATCAGATAAACTTGTGAAGCGGCTGCCGCGATACGTTGGTTGACCAGGCCCAGCACATCGCGGTAAATGCGGCCAAGCGCATATGCCGGTACAATACCAAGACCAACCTCATTCGTGACAATTATCAATGTTTTGCTCGCATCCAATGATGCCGCGGCTTGTAGCAAGGCATCGACTTCGCGTAGAGCACTATCGTAGTGCAGCGCACTGATCGCCGCATCATCAAGCTGATCTGCACCCTCCTGCGAAAAGAGCCAGTTGCCCAGCCACGTCGTCATACAATCAAGCAACAGCACATCAGCGTGCGCGGCTCCCTGCGGCACAGCTTTCGCTAGATAGAGCGGCTCTTCAATCGTATGCCACGAGTCAGGACGAGCGGCACGATGGCGCGCAATTCGGTTCTGCATATCGGCATCGCTGGCCAGGGCCGTTGCGATAAAAGCAACACTGCGATCGCTGTTCAACGCGAGTCTTTCCGCAAATGTGCTCTTTCCACTTCTAGCGCCACCTAGTATAAGCACCAGGCGGCGTGTAGAACGGGCAGTCGGAGAAGCAAAGCGTTTCTCCTGGTCATTCATCATGAAATTGTATAACCTTTTCCTTACTTACAGAAGAACACAGTGTTCTAGATTAGAAGCAACCTTTTCGCGAAAGTTAAACGATGGACAGAGCCAATAAACCTTCTAGAGGGCTTAAAGATATCATAGCCAGGAGCGCAGCAACAAAAAAACCAGGAGGAGCGTGACCTCCGAAACTTCGGCTATCGTACCGTAAATATCGCCAGTCAGACCACCAAGATGATGTGTGGCCCAGGCAGCGATGAGCACGGCAACCAGAGTCCCGGTAACCCATAACACGAGACCTATGAGGTGAGCTACCAACAAGGCAATAACAAGCGAGAACAAGGCGGCAACCAGTAAGCGTGGAAGGGAGACGGTTTGGCGAAAAGCTGCTCCTAAGCCGCCAGAGCGCGCACTGGGAAACTGCCGAACGGCGAAGGCCATTGCCCAGCGAGAGATAGGCAATATCATTATTACAGCTGGAGGCAGGAGGGACATATTCAGGCTGGCAAAGAGCGCAAACTTAAGCAAGAGGACGCATACACCACCTAGAACGCCAAAGCTGCCGACGCGACTATCACGCATAATCTCCAGTTTGCGCTCCCGGCTTCTACCTCCAAAGATACCATCGCAGGTATCCATCAAACCATCCAGGTGTAAGCCACCCGTGAGTAATACCGAAGCAATTACGAGGAGGGCAGCAAGGACGAGTGGTGGCAGATATGAACCGAGCACAAACGGCACGAGAGCGAGCAAAAGAGCGAGGAGCAGACCAACCAGAGGAAAATATGCACTCCCAAAAATCAGGGCGCTCTCTGCTTCAAAAAGCTGTGTGCTACCCGGAATCGGGATCGTCGAGAGGAAGCGCACCGCCGCCACAAATTCTCTATATTGATCGAAGAACCATCTCCACGGCTGCATCAAATCACGTGTTTGTGTGGACGCTTGCTCAGACGGTGCGGTACGATCTGATCTATCAAACACGCTCGAACACCCCTTCTCCACCCTTCACCTTCTTCATCAATCGCATTTCTACTAACTCCCTTTATAACAATAAGAAAATCATAGATGACAATCTTATTGTACAAGGATTCAGCTATCTTATGGTAATCAATTTGAAGATTGACCCATGATGGCGAACAGAGATAGGGTCGGCACTATTGTATCACCGCCTTGTCTCTTCTTATCACGAGTAAAGGTCTTATCTTTTACAAATTCATCCAGATATAGTATCTATTACTCATAAAAAGTATTTGCTGGTTAAGTTTTCAAAACCTATAACAGTACATTTATCTACAAAGATGTGTAATGTAAAAGCTTTAGCGGAGTAGCGTGCTAATATGTATAAAGGTCATCGATATCCAAAGCACAGCAATCTACTTCAGCGTATATCATACGGTCACGATTTTCGGTTGTGACAGAGCACTATCAGAGTATTTTCTGATTATGGAATTGGCATTTGCTGATCCTGAAGAACAAAGACTTGCTTCGGGGTCGGTACATATCTTAGGGATAACGTTAAGGACGCACACAAAATATGTGTTACCGTTCGTTCGTTCAAAGAGGTTTAGAGAAAGACATGCTTACAAAACCACGACCGAGTACACAGCCAGCAGAGACCTCAATGTACTCAGGAAAGAAGAGAAGTCGCTCACCGCTTCTACTGATTGGTGCAGGCGTGACGCTTATGCTTACGCTTCTCGGTGTCGGTGCGTTTGTCGTACTGCCACATTTGGGTAATTCACATGCAGCGGCGGTCAATATGGACTGTACGCTGATCGTGCCGCCTGATCCACTGACCGCCAAAGGTCTATCTACACCATATCAATTAATGGCAACCAATGCAGCCAATGGAGCATGTAACGAGGCCAATAAGGGCCAGGCTGCTTTTGTACAGGGCGCTGTGATCGACCCGGCAACCGGGCAAATCTCGATCTATAATCCCCTGGTTGTTGATCAGGGCACACAGCCCGCGACTGCCCCCGTTGTTCCCACACTGCCTAACAATGGCATCGTCGCGTTGTGGTTCGGCTTTAATGGCAACAACTTGACACTGCAAGGGACGAACAACAGCCTGAACCAGGGCCGCTGCGTCAACGGGCAGCAGGGCTCGATCTTCGGCCAGTTCGCCTATTGTAATGCTCCGGCCTTCTTCGCAGTCGCCAATATCAACATCCAGCGTGGTCGGCTCACAGTACCGCCCCTGGGTACTGGTAACGATGGTCTGACCTGTCCTACGGTACGCGATTTCAGCGTCGTGGACATGGACCAGAGCGACAATGTCACGACCACCTATATTATCTCTGGCAATGGACAAGTTGCACAGGCAACCGCTGCAAACATAGCTGCACTGCAAAACAATAACAACATGGCAGCCGTGCAGGCACCCCAGATGCAGGTGAACGCCAGCGACAACCGCCTGCTCTCCGTGGCTCTGGATGGCGCTCTTGGCTGTACAGCGTGGCAGGCTCCCGACCTGGCCGATGCAGGCAAGATGGTCAATGCACTGCCTCTCGACGAGTTACAGGCAGCCAAATTTCAGGCTGCGCCTATTGCTGTTGTCCCACTGGGTGATCCAATGACGCTCAATAATGCGAAACCCAGCCTGTTCAAAACGACATTGTACCGCATTGGCGTCGATCAGCCGCTTGCCAACAACAATAACGGCAACACAACAACCTATTGTACAAATCTGCTCAATGTCCAACCTGCCCGCATGCAAAAAGACATGCAGTTCACAATGAATCGTCCATCGCCCGATCCAGCCGCTGCGAACAGTCTCTTCACCTTCCTGGCACAGCGCTTCGTCGCTACCTATGGACCAAACGGGTTGAATTGTATGGGACTACTCAACAAGCCTGATCCTATCACGGTCACCACTGATGGCAATGGCGTTGCAACCGCTGCTACGATCAATGCCACACCAGCGGCAGCTAATGGTGCTGCCGGAGCGGGTGCCGGGGCTGTACAGCAAATTGCAACTGGAACGGCCACGATTAATCTAGATACGAATGCCGGCAATGCTCCAGTTGCATTGAACATTACCTATCCCAATCATGCAAATCAGCAGATCAATGTGAATATCGTGACCGATAGCTGCACAGGCACATCAGTTCTTCAGCAGCCTGAAAACACTGATGGCGCAGGTGCAAATAATGCGAACATAGTAATCAATAACCTGCAAGGGTTAACAGCTTTGCCGAACAACTGGTTCTTCACAGTTACTGATCCACAACAAAACAATGCTGTGGTCGGCTGTGGCGCAGTTGTTGCCAATGGCACGACGGGCACGGCGACATTGGGCACAGGTGCAAACACTGGTGTCAATGCGCAGGCCACTCCTGCTGCTAACGGAGCGCAAGCTACTCCTGCTGCTGATGGTATGCAGGCTACTCCTGCCGTCGATGGGGCACAAGCTACTCCCGCTACTGATGGTATGCAAGCTACTCCTGCTACTACGACTCAGGCCACTCCTGCTGCCACCGATCAAGGCAATCAGCAGGGCAACACACCTGCCGCTAAAAAGCATAAGCATGGGAGACCAAATCAGGCTGGGCAAAACCAGAATGCTGCAAACCAGGTGGTTACACCAACTGCTAATCAATAATATCTAGCTGTACCTTCTGCCTTGCCCATCTCTTCTATCCTGCGGATAAGAGAGATGGGCAAGCAGATTTATAACTCAACAATTAGAATTAACACCTCGACTCTTGCCACTCTCCACACTACTCATTGTCACGTCCTCTAACTAGCACCGCTCTCTTGCATGCAACCTTCCTTATGTTCTATAACGTTGTGTGTAGATGTACATGTATCGATTTAGCGTGAGTAGGAAAGAGAGAAAATTATGCGTAGTAACATTGCTGGCTACGAGTGGCCATTGAGTGGAACGATACAGATTGTTTACCAGACGGGAGACAATCGTATTCACGCGCTCGTGGCAAGTCAGGATGGAAGATGGCGCGATGAGGATATTACCAGGGCGGCTGGTGGTCCCTTGTTAGAGACGCCGATTATTACAGCGTATACGTGGCCTACAGGCCGCACGCAACAGATAGATTATGTCAGTTCAATGAGCGATGGCCATATTCATGAACTTGTGACGCTGGAGGATCATCCCTGGAGCTACGAGGATCTCATGGATCAGCATACTGGCGCGCCTCCCTCTGATGGTATCGATATTGTGGGCTATGGCTGGGAGGCGGGCGGCACCAAGCATGTTGTTTATACCGCTGCTGACGGACATATCCATGAAGTCTCGGCGGGTGTAAGCGGACCGTGGCGCTACACCAATCTGACGCAAGCAGCAGGAGCACATCAAACGGAGAGCCGCATTCTCGCAGCCTATCCCTGGGATGCGCAGAAGACCAGGCAGGTCGTGTATCTGGGTGATGATGGACACATCCACGAGTTGTCTATAGGATTGGAAGGCTCCTGGAGCCATCAGGATATCACAAGCTTGGCCGCCGCACCTCTGGCAGAGCCATCCGCGCTATCCGCCTACGCGTGGCAGACAGGCAGCACAAAGCAGGTGGTCTATCTAGGAGCCAATGGAGATATTTATGAACTGGTCGCGGGTGCGGATGGACAGTGGAAATACTCGGACCTGACCGCCCTCGCCGGCGCTCCACTCGCTGCTGGCTCTGCACTGACTGGCTTCGCATGGGAGACTGGACAGAGCAAGCAGGTCGTCTATGTAGGCAACGATCGCCATGTGCACGAACTGGCACTTGAGCAGAATGGTCAATGGAAACACACTGATTTAACGCAGCACATTCATGCACCGGAGGCTGCCAATGACGTGATCGTCGGTCATGAGTGGTCGTCCCAGTTCGCCAAGCATGTGGTCTACCTGGATAGAAACTCCAATCCTCACATTCATTCGCTTCTCTTCACACATGGTGGCAACTGGAAACACACCGATCTGACAAACGCAGCGGGAGCTGAGCCGCTCGTTTAGAAGCTATTCGCGAAAGGGGAGGAAGAGAGCTTCTTTCCTCTCTTCCTCTTATTGATTCTTATCGACTTGCGATAAAGCAGACTGTACTTGCGCGGCCAGTACGTGTTTTTGTACTTTACCCAGAGCGTTACGAGGTAGTGAAGACACAAAAACAACTTGACGAGGCTTTTTGTAGCTGGCAAGCTGTGCGCGGCAAAAGGCGATGATAGAGGCAGGGTCAGGCGTGTGCTCAGCCTTCGGGACAACAACCACGACCACTTGCTCACCCATATCTGGATCGGGCAGCCCTATCACGGCCACCTCCGCAACGTCCTCGTGCGCCTCCAATACGTCTTCGACCTCGCGTGGGTAGATATTGTAGCCACCGCTGATAATCAATTCGCGCGCCCGCCCCGTAATCGTATAGTATCCATCGCTGCTATACCAGCCAAGATCGCCCGTCTTAAACCAGCCATCGACGCTGAATGCTTCAGAGGTAGCATCTGGCCGATTCCAGTAGCCGACAAAGACATGGGGGCCGCGCACCTCGATCTCGCCAATCTTACCCGACGGGAGCAACTGGCGCGTAACGACATCGACCACATGAGCCTCCTGGCCTGGAAAGGGTCCACCAACGGTTCCAGCACGCCTCTCGCCTACATAAGGGTTGGTCAGATTCATGCTTGTCTCGGTCATGCCATAGCGTTCAAGAATGAGCTGCCCAAACGTATGCGCGAACTGCTCAAAGAGTTGAGAACTGAGGGGCGCGGAGCCAGATACAAAGAGTCGCAGCGGGTGTTGGGGTACGCCCTGACGCTCGGCTTCTGCTAACAGTCGTGAGTACATGGTTGGCACGCCAAAGAAGAGGGTGATGCTGGAATCATCCCGCAGAGTGTTCAGGCAAGCAATGGCATCAAACTTGCGCCTCAATACGACGCAGGCACCAGTGAAAAGAGTTCCATGCATACCAACCATTAATCCGTGTGTGTGGAAGAGGGGGAGCGTCAAGAGCAAGCGGTCCTCGTCCGTCCAGTGCCACGCAGTCGTTACAGCAGTAATGTTCGAGATCAAGTTACGGTGGAGCAGGAGCGCCCCTTTTGCGCGCCCGGTTGTACCGGAGGTGTAGGCAATGACGGCTGATGCGTCTGGCGAGGGCATGGGAAGGTTGGTCCTGTCCCTATCGCTGCTCTGCTCTCTGTCCTGGCTGCCTCGATCTATAAAATCTGTGAAGGGTATAGATTCTATAGGATCGCTAGAGGATGGCCAGTTTGCCGCAGGACCGACGATAACGAGCGTCGTCAACGACGGAGGTGACAGGGGATACAATTCTTCCGCACCGGCCGCGCTAGTTACACACAGTCGCACGCCAGCATCGTTCATAATATGGCTTAATTCTACCTGCCGGTATTGCGTATTCACCAGAACGACGATACCTCCCGCCAGATGCGTGCCGAGATATGCGATGACAAAGGCAGGACTATTCTCAAGAAAGAGGGCGACACGCTCTTTAGGCTGCACACCTTGCGCTTGCAGTGCGCGTGCAAAGCGTTCAACCTCTGTATACAACTGCCCATAGCTAACAATCTGGTCTTCAAAAAGAATTGCTGGCCGCTCTGGCTGCTGTTGCGCATGATTAAATACTGCTTCAACTATCGAGTTCGACATAGAACCTCGCTCTCCGCTTCATGGTAAAATAAGCTTCCTGTTTCCATTCATTTTATCACCATGATATTTTGCACGCCGAAGGCGTGCTCTTCTTCTTAAAGATAGTTTTACATTTTGCTTTTTTACGCATTTTGGGCGGAGCCCAAAATGCGTAAAAAAGCAAAATGTAAAACTATCTTTAAGAAGAAGAGCAGACTATATCCGACCTACGATTGCAGTTACTATCAGGCTTGCAGCAACAAACAGGAAGAAGACAAGTAGAGCTACGCCCAGCGCCCTTAGTCCTGTCTTACGAATAACCGTGAGATCAACCATCAGGCCCATTGCCGCCATTGCAACCACAAGGAGAAAGACGCTGATTTGCAGGATGATATTGGCGATGCTTTTAGGAAACAGACCCAGCGAATTCATAGCCCCTACAGCTAGAAAGCCGAAAACAAACCAGGGCATAGGCACTTTTTTCCAACTAAAGCTCCGCTTGACTCCTGGTTCTGCCTGCCGCTCAGCTCTAAGTGCGAGCACAAAGGCAACGATAAGAGCAACTGGAGCTAATAACATGACACGCGTGAGCTTCACGACCATCGCAAGATCGGCCGCTTTGGGACCACCGGCTGGACCGGCGGCCACTACCTGAGCAATCTCGTGCAAAGTCGAGCCAGTGAGAAGACCATAAAGGTTACTAGGTATCGGCAGGATATGTGTGCCGAAGGTGAAGAGCAAAACGCCAACCGTTCCAACCAGGCCACAAATAGCAACCGCAAGTGACACATCCTCCTCCTCCACGTCCGGAAAGAGGGCAGCCATCGCCCCAACCGCCGAGGCTCCACAGATGGATTGTCCAACACCTATTAGAAATGCCAGACGCTTTGGCAGGCCGAGTCGATGCATCACCAGCGGCAGAACTCCAACGCCAAAGGCTATAAGAAGTGCATCTAACAGGAGAACTTGCACACCACTCGATACAATCAAGGCGAAATTCAAGCGCACACCAGTCAAGATGATACCGTAGCGTAAGAGCTTCTGCGCCGAGAACCTGACTCCACCTACATATGTTTTCGGAAGACCCAGAATGCTACGCCAGGCCAATCCCAACAACAGAGCAACGGTGAGGCTACCCATAACGGCTAAGCCAGGAAGTGGCGCTAGCAATGTTGCGACGACGCCTATAAAAACTGTCAGCCCCAGCCCGATAGCAAAGGTTTTCCACATTACAGTAGACGCATGATTTGGTTCAGATTGCTTAACGTTCATTACAATTTCTTCATGTGATTCTGGCTGCTGATCAGATTTTTGTTCTTGTAGACGCATGCCGTTCTCTCTTTCTATTCTTCTATCTATGCATCATCCTTTTCTTGTGTTAAGAGAAGTGTACAGTGCGTTGATCCATAAGTCTAATACATGTTGTATATTGAGTATATAACTAAAAGTTATGGTGCAAAGAGAAGGGCGTATGAATTTCAACCATCTGCTGATATTTCACAAAGTCGCGGAGAAGCGGCACTTTACTCGTGCAGCGGAAGAGTTATTTATCAGCCAGCCCGCCGTTTCAAAACAGATCGCAGAACTCGAAAAACAGCTTGGGCAACCGCTCTTCGTTCAGGTTGGGCGTAAGATTCACCTGACGGAGGCAGGACAAATACTCTACGACTATGCGACGCGCATCTTCGCGTTATCGACAGAAGCCGAGGTGGTATTAGATGAGTTGCACGATCTGAAGCGCGGTCGCCTGGCGGTCGGAGCCAGCACGACCATTGGCATCTATCTTCTCCCCGAATTGCTTGGAGAGTATCGGTCACAGTATGCACAAATTGAACTGTTTTTAGCGATTGCCAATGCCGAAGAGATACAGGAGCGCCTGCTTGCTCATTCCATAGAAGTTGGATTAGTAGAGGGAGCCGTCACACATGCAGAACTGGCCAGTCAGGAATGGCGGCAGGACGAACTAGTACTTATTACGTCGGTACAACGTCCTACTATAGTTGAAGAAGGGCAAAGCATTCGATCTCTGCTCACACAAAATATCCCTTTTATTCTGCGCGAACCCGGATCGGGCACACGGACCGTATTAGAAGATGCAATAGCCGCCCAGGGCATGCAAGCAATTCATCCTTTTTTAGAGTTAGGAAGTACCGAAGCGATTAAAAAAGCTGTGATCGCCGGGCTAGGAGTCTCTTTTGTTTCTCAACATACAATAGGGCTGGAACTGGCAGCCGGTCTTATCAAAAGTGTGCCAGTTCCAGACTTTAAGCTCACAAGGTTCCTCTATCTCGTCTATCCAAAGCAGAAACGGCTATCTAAAGCAGCACAGACATTCATTAAACTAATCAATTAGCTAAGAGAGTGCCCTTCTTATTAGAGAGGGTTTTACATGTTTTTCATTTTGCATACTTTTTGTGCAGAGCACAAAAAGTATGCAAAATGAAAAACATGTAAAACCCTCTCTAATAATCTTTTCAGGCAGCGAAGCTGCACAATATCATGCACTCAAAACGTGGATGTGATGGGCATCAGACACTTTCTAAATGGACTTATACATTCAGATGCACTACGGAAGGGGTCGTCCATGAACAATTATACGGACTTGTACTTTTGCTCTCCAGCAGGAATGGGCATGTGTAGACGATTCTCGATGGGAGCAAGAGGGCAGACCCAGAGATCATTGTAAGCACAGGAGGGGTTGTAGGCGTAGTTGAAATCGAGCAAAACGTGTTTGTCATCCCGATCGTCAGCCTCAGGAACCGGATCACTACCCTTCATCGTATCGAAAAGATAGCGTCCTCCGCCATAGCTCTGCGCCGGGCAGGTCACATCACGAAAAGGCAGGAACAGGCCACCACCATAGACATCCAGCCAGTAGAGCGAGAGCGCGACCGGCGTGTTCTCCACAATAAAGTGGACCTCGCCGACCTTCGTCATTCTCATCTCCTCCTGAGCATTCATCGCAATCGTCTGCTGCGTTGGCTCAACCTGAGTATCAATCGTGACGGCAAAGCGCATAGCTGGATTATAGGGGAAATATCGTAAGCCCTGAAACTCTCGTCGTTGCTCCTCATCAAGGGCGGATTGAGAATGAGTAGCAAAAAGCTGATCGCGCTTCGCACGAAAACGCTGCAGAACAGTCGCAGCATCTTCACCTGCAAGAAGGGCTTGATTGCGCTCACGGTAGAAAGCCGCCACACACACTCGATAGTCATACAACGCTAAATAGTCAGCCATAACAACTCTCCTTGTTCTCATATCCATATCGTCAAAACCACAGCCAGAAATACGTTTCTCTATTTCTGGGGCAGTAGCTCCTCCTCGCTCCTCCGCTCTACAAGAGTATTTTGCTTGCTTCTATCAACAAGGAGATAGACCAATCCTAGTAAGAGCAGGCCGATACCTGGGAACCAGAGTGAGAGTATGGCTGCGGCATAATTAGCAGGCAGGAAGTGTGCGGCGGGACCATATTCAACCAGGCCAACAAGGATTACTATTATGGCGGGCGTTACTGCTCCAGCACCAACATAACCACGGCGGGCCATCAAAGCGATGCCGAGTAGAGCTAGCCCAATCGCGATAATCAAGAGACCACCACTGTAAGGGATGAGTGGCTTAAAAGCGAAAAAGATAGCCAGTCCAACAAGGGTTACCATGATACCACCGATTGCAAGACGATATGGATTGAATGCAACTGCGATGAGCATGCCTAACCCAAAGAGGAACAGCCCGACTGGATAGGCAAAGGGATTCAAGTGTAGCAATAACGCTCCAAGCAGACAGACGATACCTAATAAGAGAAGGATATAAGCTTGTGTAGAGCGCACAGGACGACTCATTGCACGTCCCGAAATTGATTTTGCCATTTACATTTTCCTATCCCTTGACTCAAATACTTGAGAAATACAAACTCTATGATACATGGACATGTATATCACTCTTAGCAGCATCTCAACCACTTTCTTTCATTTCCTTACACGCTTTATCATGCTCAAATTTGCAGCCAATCGCATGGAAAATACACAGTATTTCGATAATTGGCTGTAACATGTACTCTAGAGCTATCTCTCGTTTATGCTATAGTGTGGACAGGCGGAATATCTTCGATGATGGAGAGACCTCTTTAAAGACGAAGGAGAGTATTCATGAGCGACAACATTGCAGCAAGCGATCCTTATGAGCGGAAACGCGTTTCTGTCCTTGATACTGATATGGCTTACGTTGACGTTGGCGAAGGTGATCCGATAATCTTTCTACATGGCAATCCAACCTCTTCGTATTTGTGGCGCAATATCATTCCCCAGCTCTCCCAAATGGGACGTTGCCTGGCACCAGACCTGATTGGCATGGGAGATTCAGGCAAGAACCCGCAGCATTCCTATCGCTTCGTTGACCACACTCGCTACCTGGATGCTTGGTTTGAGGCGCTGGACTTGAAACACAACGTTACCCTTGTCATTCACGATTGGGGTTCTGCGCTGGGATTTTATTGGGCGCAACGCCATCCTGAACGTATCAAAGCGATTGCCTATATGGAGGCGCTGGTGCGTCCTATATCCCGGAGCGAGTGGCCCGAAAATGCGCGTTCGATCTTCCAGGCCATGCGCTCTCCAGCCGGCGAACAGATCATTCTGGAGAAGAACATCTTTGTTGAACGCATCCTGCCCTCAAGCATCATCCGCCACTTGAGCGATGCAGAGATGGACGCTTATCGCCGCCCGTTTCTACAGCCAGGAGAATCGCGCCGCCCAACCTTGACATGGCCACGCGAGATTCCCATCGATGGCGAGCCCGCCGACGTACACCAGATCATCGACGGCTATGCGCACTGGTTAGCAAGTAGTAGCATTCCCAAACTATTTATAAATGCCGAACCAGGATCGATCCTCACTGGAAAGCAGCGAGAGTTCTGCCGTTCTTGGCCCAACCAGCAGGAGGTCACAGTCAAGGGTATTCATTTTATTCAGGAAGACTCACCTACGGAGATTGCTGAGGCAATTGCAACCTTCCTCGGACAGATAGCCAGCTAGTTGCTTGTTGAAGAGAAACAACTTACGACCTGAGCGCTTGCGCCTCTCTCTCTGGAGGCGCTTCGACCTCTGGATGGTCGGCGAGGTGCTGTCCATCAATCATCTGCTCCTCAACCGGCGGCAGAAACAGCAGAACATACATCACTGCAAAAATGGGCAAGTGACCTAACAGTTCACTTGCTGGCAGGAAGGGCAGCGTCAGGTTGAAGGGCACGAACATGCCAAAGATCACTATCTTCGGCAGAATCCCACTGATCAAAGCCAGGCCAATGGTCAACTCCACTGCCCCTGACGCCAGTATAAAACGTTCGTTGGTGAACCATGTCAGCCCAATCAACTGAGCCACATTAAAATTAGGATGTGTACGCAAAAAGGCCAGGGCTAGATCTGGATCGACTAACTTCTCCGTAAAAGCCAGAACGGCAATTGAGATGCCTACGCCAAGACGCAGAAACAGTGGTGCTAGCCGCCAGTAGCGCGCCAATGCTGATAACGGCTCGTAATGCGGTCCCGGCTTCACCAGTCCTCGACCCATAATTAAGAGATACAGCGCGATACCAACATAGACGCTCTGCTCCAGGACTGCCCAGGCAGGGTAGAGAAAAAATGAGCAGAGGAAGAGCGCTAGCAAAGCAAGTGCGCCTATGCGTGTAAGCAAGCCACTGATAAAGCTAAAGGCGACGAATACCTCTACACCAGCTAGAATGAAACCCAGGACACTACTACCCACAGCAAGATTAGGTGCAAAGATATGCAAGCTCACGGCGACAGCTATAAGGCTAATTGCAGTCTGCACTGCCAGAATCACCTGGTTCGAGCGGTCGTAGTAGCGCAAAAAGCCAATTTCCGGGAAACGGTTGTTCCCACCCACAAGCATGCGTATACCAGCCAGCACTGCAACCCCTAAACATGCAAGTCCGATCATCAGTAGAACCGGAAGCGTAAAAAGTAATCCAAATTGAGGTGGATATTTTTGTCCGTCAGTGAACCATTTCTCGTGTGCCGCTGCTACATTGGGCACGAGCAGAAAGATCCCGAGAAATAGTCCAGAGCGCACTAACAAGGTTCGAACACGTGGCACAAAGTGCTCCTTTCAATCTTAATAAAGCGACAGAGAGTGGAACCTTCTTCCACTTTTAAGAGGCTCCACTACGATAGAGAGACGAAGTGGAGATGCGAAGCAGGTATGGAATTCTTCGATTTAGAATCCTGATGCTTCTCCTTGTAACATTTTGAAATAAAATCTGACTATAATTAGGTCAGCAGGAGCAACTACTAGATCTATAGCCTGGACTACAAGCGGAGTATTGTTCACCATGCGAAGTAACTCTATAAATTGCCTTTTAGTGTTCTTCGATATACCATATCTGTAGACCTTATTGTTAAATTAGACGTATTTTTAGTAAAAAAGCGTTACCTGTTTCGTGATGGTAAGAGAATAATTAAGATCAAGATCTATTAGTGCGTAGAAAGTACAATATGCTTTAGCAGTTTTTATTGTCTTTGGATTTTATCCAAACGGTTTTTGTTAGAAGGAGATAGAATGAGCACATCCTCATCGACACGTCGCTCAGAAACTTCAATCACGCCTGGCTCAGTACAGGAGCAAGACGCAAGCAGGGCTCCAATCATGCTGGGCGAGTCCAGTATGCTTATCATCGCACTAGTGCGTATTTTTGTAGGCTACCTCTGGTTCCAGCAGCTTTCCTGGAAATTGCCGCCAACCTTTGGTGGATTACACACATTTGTGGTGCGTGAGGTTGGGGGTGCCTTCATCCCTGGCTATGGGGCAATCGTACAGAATGTGCTGTTACCAAACTTTGGACTGCTAGGCACCTTTACATTTATGGCAGAGCTGCTAATCAGTATCAGCCTGATGTTTGGTCTCTTCAGCCGTTTCGGTGCTATCCTGGCAACCGTTATGGCGTTGCAACTATATGTAGGTCTCTCCAACACCGAATGGTACTGGACCTATGGTATGCTGGTTTTGCTTGCCGTAGTGCTGCTTCCTCTTCCTACGGGCAGGCGTCTTGGGGTCGATCAATGGCTGGCACCACGTTTGCAGGCAATGACCGCTAATAGCCGTAGCCGCGTTACTCGATTGCTTTCGTGGTTAGTATAGCAGGCAGAGAAGAGAGAAATTATGAATACTACAATACAGCGCGGGACGACTTCTGGCCTACTCGCGGGCCTGATCCTAGGTGTCCTTTTCTTCGTGGATTATGGGCCTGGTGCCTCGCTACTCAAATCGGCGGGCTGGTTTGGTCTTTCGCAGGTCGGCGGTGCAAAGTGGATTGGCTTCCTGATACTCGTTGTGCTGGGTGGACTCTTCGGCCTACTCTTCGGTGTGTTGCAGCGCAATAGAACGCTAGAACTGAGACGCTCATTGCTCGTAGGACTGGCGATGGGCCTGGCATGGTGGGTAGTTGTCGCGTTGCTCATCGGCACTGTCATCAATCATGTTAAGCTCGACCTGGGTGGCTTCCTGTACTCTTTTGTTATGCTCTTGCTCTACGGCGTGCTGTTAGGGTCACTCTACTTCCAACGGTCCTCGGTGCAAGTGGCACAATTGTTGTGATATAGTTCTTTCAGACAACCAACTGGTAGTGGCGTCCAGCCAGTCAAGCTTTTTTCTGGCAACAATACTGCATCTCTTATAAAAGCAGGTAGGAAAGAGAGGTAAGTGGTCGATGGCAAAAGATCTGCTGATACGTGCGTTGCGGGGGGAGAGAGTAGCGCAGACACCGTGGCTACCACATATTGGGACGCACGCAGCACAACTACTAGACGTCAGTGCAGAACGCTATCTACAAGATACTGAACTTCTGACCCGAGGTATGCTTCTCTGCGCGGACCGCTATCACTGCGATGGTATCCCCTTGCTCGACGATCCGGGTATGGAGGCAACCACGCTGGGCTGTACTGCTCACTGGTCAGAGCAAGGACCACCTTCCATCGTTTCCTCTCCGCTCTCCAGGCTCCCAGCAGAGCAGATGAGCGAAAATCTTCCTCCTTTGCCCGATGAAACAATGGGACGCTGGCCTGCTGTGATTGCTGCTGGAGCACAGGCAAAGCTTGAGCTTGAGCAACGGGATGTTGCCCTGGTAGGTGTCGCTGCTGGCCCATGTACGATTGCCTATCAACTACGTGGCATGAAGTTGTTTGCTGACCTCTTTCGCAATCCCGAGTGCGCAGCTCAGTTGTTCGCCTACGCTGGCAAGGTGAGCGCAATCTCTGCTCGTATCTACGCAGAGATCATCGGTTGTGATATTGTCGCCATCAATGATACACCGGCCACGATGTTGCAGCCAGCCTATTTCCAGCAGTATATTCTTCCCAATGTGCAACCAGCATGGCAGGTGATTCATGGCGCTGGCAAAACCTCAAGCTTCTGGGCTTGAGGGGATAGCTTTAGAGTCATCCGTGAGATGGCAGGTAGTGGTGCACACAGCATCGCGATTGACGAGTGTATGGCCCTGGCATACGTTGGGGAAATTGCTCAGGAGTACCACATAGGTTTTCTCGGCAACTTCCATGTGACCGCTGCGCTCTTTGAAGAGACTGAGGAAGCAGCAATAGACGCACAACGTTGCATAAATGAGGGAAGGCGCTTTCCCGGCTACGTCTTTGGCCTGGGCGGGCCATTGACTCAGCACTTCAACCCTTCCCACCTCGATGCCGCCGTTACGACCGTCTTTACCCAGACACAACGTGCCCAATCGATGGATAAGGTGGATGGAAATCAAGATCTAAAGAACACAACAATGTAAAGTAGAGAAGAAAGGTAAACCTTCATGTCAACAACGACCACAGCGCATCCCTCCTATCTCGACACGCTTAAAGGTGTAATTACAGAGATCATCGCTCCTCTTGCTCTTGAGATCGACCAGACGGGAGCATATCCCCGAGCAGCTCTGGATGCTCTGGGAAAAGTGGGCCTGTTAGGGCTGATCAGCGCACGAGAAGTTGGAGGATCAGGTGAAGCTCACCGAGCCGCAACCCTGGTCGTTGAGGAAATTGGCAAGTCCTGTGCCTCTACTGCGATGGTTGTGTGTATGCATTATGCAGCGACGGCAGTGATCGAGGCTTATGGACCACGCGATGTCCGTGAAGCGATTGCCACTGGTCAGCATATTACAACGCTGGCATTTTCCGAAGGTGGCTCTCGCAGTCACTTCTGGGCCCCCATTAGCAGTGCTACATCTGATGGTGATAAGATCCGACTTGATGCACGGAAGAGTTGGATTACCTCAGCCAGCGAGGCGAGCAGCTATGTCTGGTCGAGCCGTCCGCTCGCAACGGAGGGAATGAGTACGATCTGGCTTGTTTCGGCAAACACGCCTGGGCTACAGGTGACGGCACCTTTTAATGGATTAGGTCTGCGTGGCAATGGTTCCAGTCCGGTAAAAGCTGAGGGCGTTATGGTGCCAAAAGAAGCTCTGCTCGGCGAGGACGGTAAGGGCTTCGATGTAATGATGGGCGTTGTCCTGCCTTATTTCCAGTTGATGAACGCTGCGCAAAGCTGCGGCTTAATGGAGACCGCGACGAGCAGAGCAGCGGCTCACGTGAGCTCTACCAGGCTTGAGCACCTGGGACAATCGATTGCAGACCTGCCAACGGTACGCGCTTATCTTGCACGCATGCGCATCAAAACCGATATGGTGCGCACACTTCTGATTGATAGTCTCGATGCTCTTGAGAGCGGACGGGCAGACACTATGCTACGGGTACTGGAAACGAAAGCAGCCGCGGGTGAGGCCGCGACCGAGGTGACTGATCTTGCTATGCGCGTCTGCGGTGGAGCAGCATTCCGCAAGGAGGTCGGGGTTGAGCGCAACTTTCGCGATGCACGTGCGGCCACCGTCATGGTACCAACAACCGATGCGCTCTACGATTTTATTGGCAAGGCTATGTGCGGCATGCCGTTGTTTGGTTAAAAAGGAGGTGTTATGAGCAAGGACACTCTACTGCTCGGCGCGGTGGCCTACGATCCCAAAGTCGTGACAATCTGGGAGGGCTTCGAAGCCTATTTCGCACGCCAGGGTCTGAAGATGGACTACATTCTGTATTCAAACTATGAGCGCCAGGTCGAAGCCCTTATCGATGGGCATATTCACGTTGCATGGAATTCTCCCCTCGCCTGGGTACGCGCTCATCGCCTCGCCAGTGCTCGCGGTCTAGACGCTCGCGCTATTGTCATGCGCGATACCGATTGCGACCTGACTTCCGTGATTGTGGTGCCAGAAAATTCGCCTGTGAAGACGGCAATGGATCTCAAGGGGCGAGTCGTTGCAGTCGGCGCGGTAGATTCACCGCAGGCGACGCTCCTCCCGCTCGCACACCTGCACTCGCTAGGTCTTGATCTGCACTCTGATCTAACAATTCAATATCACAACGTGTTAGTTGGCAAACACGGTGACCACATCGGCGGAGAACGCGATGCGGCAAGGGCTCTGATTGCAGATTCCGCTGATGCAGCCTGCCTGCTTGAATACAACTATCATCAATTTCTTCTCGATGGGACGCTGCCTGCCGGAACAACACGCATGCTGACTCGGACCTCTTCGTTTGACCATTGCAACTTTACGGTTATGTCAACGACACCGTCTGAGTTGATTGACCGCTTCCAGACGTTGCTCATCGACATGTCTTATGACGATCCAGACGTTCGACCTTTATGTGATCTGGAGGGCTTAAAAGCATGGTATCCAGGCCGAGTCGCTGGTTATCAGGCGCTTGAGGACGCGGTAGCACTTACCGGCTTTTATGACCAGCAGGGGAATATCACAGCAACTGACTATCATTTTTAAGGAAACACCGCATAGGTTATCGAGAGGAGATGGATGTGCCACTAGCTCATGCCGATTCGCCGGGCGAGGGGGCTGATCTGCTCTCTCGCCTCTGGATTTATACCAATTATGACTGCAATCTCTCCTGTAGCTATTGTGTTGCCGAATCCTTTGTAGGGGCTGAGCGCAACGGGGTCGCACCTCAGGACGTTCATCGTCTGATCGATGAGGCAGTCGAGCTAGGGATGACGGATCTGTTTCTAACGGGCGGTGAGCCATTCATTCTGCACGATATCTTTTCGATGCTCCAGTATGGCCTGGAACGGATGCGTGTTACGGTGCTCAGCAATGGCATTCTGCTCAAGGGCAAGCGACTCCAACAGTTAGAGGCTCTGCCGAACCGCGAACGTCTCACCATCCAGATCAGCCTGGATGGCTCAGACGCGGCAACGCATGACTTCTATCGAGGCGCGGGAAGCTGGCAGAAGGCCATTGATGCCATCGTACGTCTCAAAGCCGCCAACTTTCACGTTCGCCTGGGAACTACAGAGACACCAGAAAATAGACAAGATCTCCCCGCGACATGCCGACTCCATCGTCAGCTCGGCATCCTCGACGAGGATCATATTGTTCGCCCTCTGGTACGGCGGGGCTTCTCGACAAAAGGTATGGCAGTTTCTCTACCCGCCCTTGAACCAGAGATTACAGCGGATCATAATGGTATCTACTGGCATCCAGTAGCGACCGACCCGGATCTTCTGATTTCTTCTGATCTCTTTCCATTGAAGAATGCAGTTGATCAGATCAGAGAGATCCGCTCTTCCATGCTTGCCGTCACGGGCGGAGCTGCCAGCCGCTTCAGGTGAGGATAGGCGACTGGCGCTCCGTGCGAGCGTAAAACAAAATTACGACTAAAAATATAACTATTAGTATGACACTGATGCAGCGTCATCCGATAAGAACTCGACTAGTTTGGCTCCGCCAACAATAGTCGCGCCTTCGATCAGATGCTCTTCGGTATAGGAGCGTTTCTTGTAGCAAGGTGAGCAGACCCAGATGTGCCCTCCCGCCAGCACGAAGTTTTTCACGAGATCGGTCATTGACTGAAAACCTTCCTCGTGAATACTTTCGGCTGTTCCTTTGGCAGCCAGGCGTACACCCTCACTACTTAAGAAGATCATTGTGTTTTTACCTGATGCGGCTGCGGCATTGGCAACAACGAGTGCTACAGTTGCACGATCATGATCATCAGTGGAATGGGTGAGATTAACGCAGAAGTTGTTATGCATAATGAAAACTTACCCTTTCTTTAAGAGAAACTGACCACCGGAAACTTCCGGCAATCCCTGTATCAGTGTATTCCCAGTCATGCGGCACCAGGCTGCAAGATCTACAGGCGCAGCAAGATCATAGGCAGTTACAAGAAGAGTTTCTCCCGGTTGAAGTTCGCGCATGGCTAGCATTACAGACATGACGAGTTGACCGCATCCTTCTTCTCCCAGATCAAGCATACGATCGGCTTGCACCGGTATGTTGCTCATCGCTCAAGCCTTTCTTACAAAATAACGATTGCCTGCCTCGCCTTCTTGTTCTGAGAGCAGTGTATTCCCAGTCATGCGGCACCAGGCAGGTAAATCTTCGCGCACACCAGGATCAGTTGAACGCACTTCAAGAATAGCACCGCTTTCCAGGCGCTTCATTGCCTGTAGCATGAGAATGAGTAAACCACCCCCACAGCCCTGATCGCCGCCATCGCAGAGTGCACTTACCGTAATGATGTTTCCATCTCTTGTCGCAAAAGTATCTTGAGTCAATGGAGAACTCCACTTTCTCTCTAGCTAACCGTCTATTTGCTACTGATATAACACAACAGATTGTAACATATACTCATTTTTTCTGACAGTTATTAAGTATGCATCATTTTCCGACTACCATAACGGTAGTTCAGATCACATAACATATTCGGTAGCAAATAAGTGAACTCATTTTGTACAAGTATTTAGATAAAATGTTCCAAAAAGTTGTGCATGGAGCAAATAGTACTTAAGCAGGAATAGGGCAATGAATTATGCAGAAAACCAGTTTTCAAATCAACAAGTATCTGCGACGGAGCATTATAGGACTATTAGCAGGGATGCTTGCTGGCATCCTGCTGGGGATTACGCTTCACAATAGCGGTTTAGGAATCGTGCTAGGCGCTCTGGTAGGCATACTTTATGCTACAGGATTTCGTTCTACGCCTGGAGCGTACGCAGAGAATGTTATGACTTCTGCATTCTTTGGAGTAGCACTCTGGGCAGCAGTTACCATTATTCTGCTGCCTTTACTTGCAGGTCAACTCCCTCAGTGGACAGCAGAAGGGATGCGACGCAGCTTTCCCGCACTCGTGGGTTGGGTACTCTATGGAGCCAGTATAGGACTGCTTACGCAGGCTTTGAATGACCTTGCCTACCGATCACTGGGACCAGAATACCAACCTGCACTACCAGAGCAAGCAGTGAAGACAAATATTGTAATCGCAGGCGGTGGTTTCGCAGGCGTGATGGTGGCCGAGCGAATGGAAAGCTTGTTTAGAGCAGACCCTTCTGTAGCATTCACTCTAGTTAGCGATACAAACTCGCTTCTGTTCACGCCTATGTTGACCGAAGTCGCCGGCGGTAGCCTGGAGCCTACGCATATCAGCAGCCCACTACGTTCAAGCTTACGCCGCACGCAAGTTGTCTATGGGCATATTGAAGCCATTGATACGCCACACAAGTCCGTCATGGTGAAGCAAGTAGGGCAGACTTTACAACAACGAGGAATTTCTTTTGACCATCTGGTGCTGGCATTGGGCAGCATATCCAATTACTTAGGACTTAAAGGCGTCGAGCAGACGGCCTTCGATTTCAAATCGCTGGAGGATGCTATACGGCTGCGTGACCACGTTATTACCATGCTTGAACTCTCTGATCAAGAGCAGGATCAGCTACGGCGTCAGGCGCAGCTCACCTTTGTGATAGCTGGTGCCGGTTTTGCTGGTGCAGAGCTCGCCGGTGCGCTCAACGACTTTGTACGTGGGGCGCTTCCTTACTACCCAAACATTAAAGCGGAAGAAGTTCAGGTTGTCGTAGTGCACTCGCGGGCCACTATTCTGCCCGAATTGTCCCCCTCGCTGGCCAACTATGCACTCGAACGGATGAGAGCCAGGGGCGTCACCTTCAAGCTCAACACGCGCCTGCTTGATGCCAAAGACGGTGTGATGACACTTCAGCCTGATGAAGCATTGCACGCGGAAACTCTAGTCTGGACAGCAGGCGTTACACCCAACCCACTTGTGAAGGATTTGTCAGTCGAGCACGATAAGCGAGGTGCGGTTGTCGTAGAGCGGACCCTGGCAGTACCTGGCGTGGCTGGTCTCTGGGCACTTGGCGATTGCGCGCATGTGCCGGATGCCAGAACCGGAGAAGCGTGTCCGCCGACAGCACAGTTCGCCATTCGCGAGGCAAAGACGGTGGCGGATAACATCTATGCCAGCGTACACGGCAAGCCGCTCAAAGCATTTCGCTTCGATGCATTAGGCATCCTATGCGTCGTTGGGTATCAGACTGCTTGCGCGGAAATTAAGGGCTGGCGTTTCTCTGGCTTCTTCGCATGGTTGCTATGGCGCGGGATCTATCTGAGCAAGCTACCCGGCTTTGAACGAAAGATCCGCGTGTTGAGCGATTGGATTGTAGAATTGTTCTTTCCACCAGATATTGTACAGACAATTCATGTGGAGCGGCGTACTCAAAGATCTAGCGAGAACGCAGTGGAAGCCGCTATTAGTAGTAGCGAGCAGAGGTGATGTATGCGTCTTTTATCTCCAACTGAAATAATTCTCGGCATTGTTGTTGGTGGTCTTGGAGGAGCAGTCATAGCATGGACAACCCCGGCATCACCCCCTCTGTTTGTCAACATTCTGCTCGGAGGCGTTGCAGGTCTCCTTTTTATCTTGCTTTGTGGCAAGCGCACGACGCATGTAGGGGCTGGATTGTTGTGGGGCTCTGGCTATGCATTTCTTCTATGGCTCGCGATCCCGACTGGCCTTCAGCCCTTGTTCCAACAAGGAATGTCCCAGATGGGCATGCTCGATGAGGCACGGGCTCACTTTCCCGCGCTTATAGCATATATACTCTTTCTGGGCATACCCCTGGGACTGGTCGCCAGCATCTGGGGTCAGCAACGTGAAAAACTTCAGGTTAATCTCTGGCGTGTACTGATCGTAGGTGGCATAGCAGGCCTGGTGGGCGGCTGGTTTTTTGGTGCCTGGTTAGCACAAAATAACTCGTTTGTGCTGATCGCGGGTATCGTCAACTCAAACTCTCAGATTACAGGAACTATCCTTCATTACCTCATCGCCATTTTTATAGGAATGAGCTTTGGACTATTGTTTCAAAGGGACGTCTATCGCTCTGGCTCAAGCCTTAGCTGGGGCGTCGCCTATGGAATACTCTGGTGGTTTTTAGGATCGATCACCTTATTGCCACTCTTGACAGACCAGCGAGTAGATTGGTCCATTACTCATATCAGTTTGCAATTCGGCACTCTTGTCGGACATATCGTCTACGGAGCTGCCCTGGGCTTAACCTATGCTCTGCTTGATCGAATCTGGCGCAGCCTCTTTATTGAATCAGACCCGATTAAACGTATGGCCGAAGGCCCCGGAGTACGCACTTTCTTCTCGCTAGGCTGGGGAATCGTAGCCAGTATTGGAGGAGGATTGCTCTTTAGCATTGTGATGGCAGCAGCAGGCATTTTGCCGCGTGTGGCAGCGCTTGTTGGAGGTTCATCCCCGCTGCTTGGCTTTTTTGTCCATCTTGTTATTAGCTCTCTTATTGGTATGAGCTATGGACTCTTATTTAAGTATGAGGCACCTGATAGAGGATCAAGCATTGCCTGGGGAATGCTCTATGGTTTGATCTGGTGGTTTATTGGTCCGCTAACGCTCATGCCAATCCTGCTAGGTGGGACAGTGACCTGGACGATTCAGGCAGCAGACCTCGCATTACCATCGCTGATTGGACATCTCATCTATGGTGCGGCGACAGGACTGGTCTTTCTCTGGCTAGAGCAGCGCCATATGAACTCGCTCTACATCGATAAACGCAGCACACTAAGCGAAGAACGTTTGCGTCGCCCCGCTGGAACTCCAGCTCCTGCTCTCTGGCTCTTTGTGCTTGGTCTAGGAGTGATCTTGCCAGTCATACTCGGTTGAGTCGTGTTTAATAGCACTGATCAAAGAGCACAAGGGATAACAAAGCTTGCTCGTTACATCCCCATACCAAAAAGTAGTCTATAATAATGGTTATCTTACAAGCAACGAAGTTTGCTTGCCAATAAATGGAGATCGACTTATAACATTTTTTGGAAGGGGAAGTAACTATCATGCAGCATGCTACCTCTCGTCTACGCACACTCCTTACAGAACCAGGTCTTGTGGTTGTGCCTGGAGCATACGACGCTTTGAGTGCTCGCTTGATCGCCCAGGCAGGTTTTCCCGCTGTGTATATGACCGGCTTTGGTACGGCTGCCAGCGTGCTAGGCCAGCCCGATGTTGGACTGCTCACGATGAGCGAGATGGTGAGTCGTGCCGCCGCGCTCTCAGCGGTTATCGGCGATCTACCGCTCATCGCCGATGCCGATACGGGCTATGGGAATCCTTTGAATGTCCGGCGTACGATTCAGGAGTATGAGCGCGCGGGCGTGGCGGCGGTCCACATTGAGGATCAGATATGGCCGAAGAAGTGCGGGCACATGGAAGGTAAGCAGGTCATTCCCCAGGACGAGATGGTACAAAAGGTTCGTGCAGCCGTCGATGCACGAAGAGATCCCGACTTTGTGATCATTGCGCGCACCGATGCGAATGCCGTTAATGGCCTGGAGGATGCCTTGAGACGTGGAAAAGCCTATCGAGAAGCTGGAGCCGATATAGTTTTTATCGAAGCTCCGCGCTCTGTCGAAGAACTACGCATCATCGTAGAAAACTTTCCTGACACTCCTCTGCTCTATAACTGGGTGGAAAATGGCAAGACGCCCGCACTCTCTCTGGACGAGATTCGGACCCTCGGGTACAAGCTCGTCATCTTCCCCGTCAGCCTGCTCTTTAACGCAACACAGGCGATGCTTGCAACACTAGAGATTTTCAAGCAGGGTCAGGTGCCAACCAATCGGGCTCAGCAAGCAGTCTCTTTCCCACAATTTACTCAGCTCATAGGTCTGCCCAGCGTGCTCGAAATGGAGCAACAGTATAAAATCAAATAATACTGCTCCTCGTTCCCTTGCTTACAATCTTTCATTAGATTAGAATACCGGATGCTTGCTTCTTTTAGCTTGACAATAAAGCTTGCTATCAAGTACTCTCTATAACAACAGGCAAGCAGACAAGTCTGATCGTGGGATGGCATTCAGGAGCTGGTGAACGACAATCACGAGAGTTTGTCAGTACGCGGGTGGTGCAGCAAGGCTCTTCCATCTATTGTCGCGAGTTCCTTATTCCCCGTATGGAGTATGTTTATGGCTGACTTTGATAGCACACAACAGCTCTACCTGGAACGTGGCTTTAGCCAGCGTATTGGTTTTGGTCGTCGTCCTGCTCTTCTTGTCGTCGATATGATTACCGCCTTCACCAACTCCTCATCTCCGCTGGGATCTAACCTGGACGGTGTCGTAACTGCTATACGGCAACTGCTTGATGTCGCGCGTACCCGCAAGATACCTGTGATTTTTACGACGGTTGCTTATGATGAGAGTACATGGCAACCTGCGCAGATATTCATGACTAAAGTTCCGTCCCTGAAAGTATTGAAGGCTGGTACTGACGCTGTAGATGTTGATGCCCGGCTACAGCGTCAGGCAACAGAGCCAGTAGTATGCAAGCAATTTGCTTCAGCTTTTTTCGGTACCTCTCTCTTTTCATTGCTCACTGCTCAGGGTTGCGATACGGTGATTGTGACCGGATGCACTACCTCCGGCTGTGTTCGCGCCTCCGTTGTAGATGCTCTACAGTATGGCTTTCGCCCAATAGTCCCTCTGGAAGCCGTTGGCGACCGCTCGCCTGAGCCACATCAGGCCAATCTTTTCGATATCCAGGCCAAGTACGGTGATGTTGTCGCGCTGGACGAAGTGTTGAACTATCTTCAAAATATCATGTTGGAAGCTGTCCACTGAGGAGCGGGCGACTTCCACTATTCATAACATCAAGTTACCCTAACTCATCCTTTTTATCGTTTGATTACAGCGTTCACGTAGCCAGGTACACAAGAAGGAGATAGGTATGGTCTATCGATTGGGGGTAGATGTTGGTGGCACTTTTACAGATCTTGTATTAGTGAATGAAGATAGCGGAGCGTTTTACCGCACAAAGACGCCTTCGACGCCCGTCGATCCATCGCAGGGCGTGCTCGGTGGTCTACGGCGTATCTGTTCCGACAATACAGTCGATCCCGCTAGCATCTCTCATATTTTACACGGCACGACCGTCGCCACAAATGCGGTGCTCGAAGGCAAGGGAGCGCGCGTCGGCCTTTTAACTACACAAGGATTTCAGCAGATCTTACATCTCGCTCGCTCGCAAACGCCGGGGCCGCTCGCAGGCTGGATAATAATGCAAAAGCCGGAGCCTCCGGTTTCGCTTAAAGATACGCGAGAAGTCGTCGAGCGCCTGGATGCACGCGGAAATGTTGTTACGCCGCTCGATAGCGAACAGGTCAAGGCTGCCGTCCAGGATCTTGTTACAAGTGGTGTAGAATCGCTCACCATCAGCTTAATCAACTCGTACGCCAATGCTGACCACGAGCGCAAAATTCGCGATATCGTCCATGAGCTGTACCCTGACCTTCCCGTCACTATTTCTTCCGAAGTTTTGCCAGAGTTCCGCGAATACGAACGAACCCTCACCGCCTGTATGAACTCGTATGTCCGTCCCCGTGTTCAAGCCTACTTGCGTTCATTTGAGCAGGAGGTACGCAGCGAAGGTGTAAAGGGCGAATTGAATGTGCTGAGGTCTGACGCGGGCCTGATGACGTTCAAATTCACCGAGGAAAATCCTATCTACGCGATCCTATCCGGTCCCTCCGGCGGCGTTGCGGGAGCGCTCTACATTGCGCGCAACGCTGGCTTTTCGAATATTCTGACGTTTGATATGGGCGGCACCTCTACCGACGTGGCACTCTGTGATCAGGGCCAACCAACAATCACGCGTGAGACGATGCTTGGTTACTTTCGTGTGAAGGTTCCCAGCGTCAATGTTCACTCGGTGGGTGCTGGCGGTGGCTCTATCGCGCACGTGCCATCCCTGACGAAAGCTCTCCGCGTGGGACCACAATCCGCGGGCGCGGAGCCTGGGCCAGCCAGCTATGGCAAGGGAGGTGTAGAGCCGACGGTGACCGATGCAAACGTAGTCATTGGTCATCTACCGCCGAGCTTACTTGGCGGCGAAATGCGCTTGAATGTCGAGGCCGCTCGCACCGCCGTGAACACAATTGCAACCGCGCTTGGACTAAGTATTGAGGAGGCGGCTCAGGGTATCCTTGATATTGTCAACGAAAATATGGCCGGGGCGCTTCGCCTCGTTTCGGTGCAGCGTGGCTATGATCCTCGCAACTTTGCCCTGGTCGCCTTTGGTGGCGCGGGACCACTACACGCGAACGCGGTAGCAAAAGTAATGGGCAGCTTTCCAGTTCTGGTTCCTCCCTCTCCCGGCTTGCTCTGTGCCCTGGGCGACCTGGTTGCCGACTTCCGCCAGGAGTTCGCGCGCACATTTATCCGCACGACCGAAGAGATCAAGCTTTCTGATGTGCAGAGCGTTTTGACCGAACTGAGCGGCGAGGCCACAACGTGGATGGATACAGAACACATTCAAGAGCAGCAACGCCTGATCAGCTACGCGGCAGATATGCGCTACTACCGTCAGGGATATGAAATTCCAGTACAATTCACCCTCGAAGAACTCGCTAGTGGCGGTCTACATGTCATTGAAGACCGCTTCAGTCAACTTCATGAACAGTACTACGGCTTCTCTATGCAAGGAACGCGCATTGAAGTAGTCAATCTGCGTGTCATCGCAATTGGTAAAATGCCAGCGCCCGATCTGCCGAAGGACGAGAGTATGGCCAAAGATATCCAGCAAGCGATCGTGGAAAGTCATCAGGTCTACTTCGCGGGCAAGTGGGAGCCTACTTCTATCTACGACCGGAGCAAGTTGCGGCCCGGCAACGAAATCCCAGGCCCAGCAATCATCACGGAGTTTGACTCTACCACCGTTATCCTGCCAGGATACAGTGGGCAGATTGATCGTTTCTTCAATATCTTGATCAACCCGGTCAAGGCCTGATTCCTTCTATAGTATTCGTGCAAGATCTGAATATAAGGAAGTAGTCGGCATAGAAAGGAAGTGCTGTTCCATGATAGATGTAAAGATAGCGGAGATTCCAAAGATTGATATTGATCCTGTCACACTCGATATCATTGAGAATGCACTCAAAAATGCTCGCTTCGAGATGGACGCGGTGCTCTTTCGCACAGCCATGAGCCCCGTGATTCGCGAGCAGCACGATGAGTTTCCTATGATTACTGATCCCAATGGTAGGATGGTCGTCGGGCAATTCGGTAGTTATATTGCGGAGATGATGAACGAGTATAAGCATCCTGTACGCCAGGGTGATGTGCTCTTGACTTCCGATCCCTATCTGTGCGGCGGAGCCATCTCACATGTGAACGACTGGCTGGTGCTGGTTCCCGTCTTTTTTGAGGGCGAGCTTATTAGCTGGACGAGCATGTTTGGGCATCAGATGGACAGCGGTGGGCCGCTCGCGGGTTCGCTTCCCACAGGCGCGCGCACTATCTTTGGCGAAGGCATCCGCATCCCCGTCGTCAAAGTTTTCGATCAAGGGAAGCTACAGGACGATGTCGTTGATCTGATCTTAAATAATGTGCGCCAACCAGAGATGAACCGCGCCGACTTGATGGCGATCATAGCTGGTTGTCATACTGGCGAGAGACGCGTCATGGAGATCTGTGAGCGCTTTGGCAAAGAGACGTATCTGGGAGCCTGCCAGGCCCTGCTTGATCGCACCTATCGCGCCATGACCCAGCTCATCCTGCAAAACATTCCAGAGGAACCACAATCGTTCGAAGACTGGATCGACGACGATGGATTGGGCAACGGTCCCTTCAAAATGAAACTGACCATCTGGCGCGAGGGAGATCACGCATGGTTCGACTGGTCGGGAACTGATCCGCAGGCGATGGGACCCATCAACTTCTACCTGAACGAAGGTATGTTCAAAATGTTTATCGGCGTCTACCTGATCATGGTCTTCGATCCCCAAGTTCTGTTCAACGACGGCTTCTATCCTCTGCTGCACGTGATCATTCCCGATGGAAGCCTGCTCCATCCACACTTCCCTGCCGCGCTCGGCTGCCGCACTCATGCCCTCACCCGCCTCTTTGACGTATTGGGCGGTGCGCTGGCGAGAAAAGCGCCGGAATATACGACGGCAGCGGGCTACGGTACCAGCCCCTACATGCTCTACTCTGGCTGGGACCAGGCTGGCAGCTTCTATTATGTTATGGAGATCAACTATGGCGGCCTGCCGGGGCGTCCGATAGGCGATGGCATCGACGGTCATTCCTGGTGGCCGCTGTTCGAAAACATTCCGACCGAATATCTGGAGTCATACTATCCTCTGAGGGTCAAGAGCTACACAGGCATTCGCGACTCTGGTGGGGCGGGCTTCCATCGCGGTGGCAACGGCATCGAGAAGATCTATGAGTATCTTGAGCCGGGCGAAGTCTCGATACACGATGACCGCTGGCTCACGTATCCGTGGGGGATCTTGGGCGGCACACCAGGTCAGCGCTCACAGAAAATCCTGCGGCGCAAAGGCGGCAATCAGCAGATCCTTCCCTCAAAGTGCGATATGGTTGAGGTCGTGCCGGGCGACGAGTTGATTTATAGGACGGCGGGCGGCGGCGGCTGGAAAGATCCTTTCGATCGACCAGCCGAGCTCGTTGGTGAAGACGTTTTGAAGGGCCTCGTCTCACGCGAGAAAGCCCATAACGAGTACGGCGTCGTCATGACTGACGAAAAGAAGGTTGATGAAGAAGCCAGCTCTAAGCGGCGAGCCGAGCTGCGAGAAGCTCGCGAAGCCAACGGCGGCATCAAAGACTTCGACTTCGGGCCTCCTCTAGACGAGGTCGTTGCCAACTCTCACAAAGAGACTGGCCTGGAAGCTCCACGCCAGCCCAAACAACTATCCTGGGCAAAAATGGAGACGCAGGAGGCGGCTACGCGGCGGGTGCGCAACGAGCATTAAGCCGCGCTACTTAAGAACTGTTTTTGAGACTCGCTCTACATAAGCTAGCACCCGATTGGATCTCGATCGGGTGCTAGCTTATTTTCACAATCGTGGAGCTTTTCTCTTATAGCTTTTGCAATTACATCTATTCCGTAAAGCCCCTTACAACTATACACATAAGACGACTTAAGAACTCCGGTTATAGATTTGCCATTCTATACATGTCCATCTATATATGCTAGAATAAAGAAAAGGGGGAAATACTTCCTTTCTTTCACTAGCATATTCACCTGGATATTGAGGCACGTGGCACTTTCACAGATCTCTGAAAAGGTCAAAATTTTCTTCTCGTTTGCATTCGCATCAGAGGATAAGGGCCTGTTTGATAGGTTGCGGACGCACTTGAGCCCGTTGAGGCGGCAAGGCCTCATCGATGAGTGGTACGACAGTACAATCATTGCGAGAAGCACTGTGCAACAGATCATTGAGTCCTACATCGGTGGAGCAGATATTATTGTGTTGCTCATTAGCTCTGATTTCCTTGACTCGGACCGATGCATCGAAGTCGAAATGAAGTATGCACTGGAAGAGAGCAAGCGACGAGAAACGCCCATTATACCAGTTCTTTTGCGACCAGCAGACTGGAGCGGCTTTTCGCTTGAAAAGTATAAGCATCTTCCATCCGATGGTAGACCGGTGACGATGTGGGAAAACATAGATAATGCCTTCTTGGAAGTTGCAAAAGGCATTCGCAAGGTAGTTGAGGAGGTCGGCAGCAGAGTTGCCAGCCGCTTCACGAGTTCCCGGATACGGGTGAAGCAGCCGCAGTTTCCGATCTATACAATTCCAGACAAGCAGAATCCGTTTTTTACCGATCGAGAAGACATTCTTGCGGCTCTGCGCGACTTCTTTCAATCTCAACAAGGTACTAGGACACGTACGCAGGCGCTCTACGGATTGGGCGGCATGGGCAAGACCCTGCTTGCAATGGAATATGCTCGTCTGCATCAAAATGAATATCAGGCTATCTTGTGGCTGAACACGGCTTCGCGCGAGATCTTAAACTCGGATCTCAGCTCTCTGCTCGATCAGCTTGGGATTTTCGTAGAAGGTGGAGATAATGAGCAGCAACGCTTCGCGGCATTAAAGCACTGGTTGCAGCATCACGATCGCTGGTTCGTCATCCTCGATGACCTTGATGATTTTACGCTCGTCGATCAGCTTCTTCCCCAAAACAGCAAGGGCCACGCGCTCTTGATCACACACTCTGAGGCGACCGGGCCGTTTGCCCCCGCCATTTCTATTCCTCAGATGAGCATCAGGGAGGCAGCATTGCTCCTGCTGCGGCGCGCCAAAAAGATTTCAGCGCAAGGTTCACAAGATACGGCAGCGGAAGCGGATTACCAGCTAGCTCTTGCTCTTGCGCAAGAAGTTGAGGGCTACCCCCTGGCCCTGGATCAAGCTGGAGCGTATATTGAGGAGACGCAACGTAGCCTCGCATCCTATCTCGATCTCTACCGACAGCGCAAGGGAACGTTACTGGGCATGCGGGGGCGGTTGGTGAACGATCACCTTGATCCAGTGACAACGACCCTCACCTTGACCTTCGAGAAGGTCGCCCAGATCGATCCCGCCGCCCTACAGCTTCTCCACCTCCTCGCCTTCTTACATGCCGATGCCATTCCCGACGAAATGCTCATGCATGCTGCCTCAACACTCGATGAGCCTCTCCGCTCACTCGCAGCCGACTCTATCGCTCTGGACACCGCGCTGGCCATCCTCCAGAGATTCTCACTGGTCCACCGCCGCGCCGACACAACAACGGTAAACATCCATCACATTGTTCAGACCGTCCTCATAGAGAGCTTGGCGAAAGACCAGCAACGCCAACTCGCCACCCAGGTTGTCCACCTGGTTGCCTCATCGTTTCCAGAAGCAGCCTTCGAAAATTGGGTAGAATGCGAACGGTACCTGCCTCACGCTCAGCGTTGTGACCAACTCATTCTCGACTACCAGCTCGCGTTCGATGACGCCGCGCTCCTGCTACAACGCCTGGGCATGTATTGTTACAAGCGTGCGCTCTATCCACAGGCCGAGACGTACTTTAAACACGCGCTGGGTCTTCGCGAACAACTCCTGGGACTTGAGCACCCGGATACGGCTCAGACCGTCAACACCCTCGCGCTGATCTATCGAGAACAGGCAAGATATGCCGAGGCCGAAGCGCTCTATCAACGAGCGCTGGACATTCGTCAACGAGTTTTCGGCCCTGATCACGCTGAGACAGCACAAAGCCTGAATAATCTAGGAAATCTCTATCGCGTGCGGGCAGACTATTCGCGTGCCGAGCAATTCCTTCAACAGGCCATCAGCATCTATGAAAAGACGCTGGGACCCGAAGCTCTTCAGACTGCTTTCGCCCTCGGCAATCTAGCGATTGTCTATCAGAAGCAAGCCAACTATTTCCAGGTTGAGCCGCTTCTTCAACGCTCACTAGCCATTCGCGAGAAGCTGCTCGGCGCAAATCATCCTGATGTTGCTCAAAGCTTGAATGCATTGGCAGAATGGTATCAAGAGCAAGGCAAGCTCCAACAGGCTGAACTGCTGTTACAGCGTGCTTTAGCTGTACTAGAGGAGACTGTTGGTAGTATGCACCCTGAGACTGCCTCCAGCCTCGATGCTCTCGCTCGTCTCTATGATAGCCTTCAGGAGTATCAAAAGGCTGAGTTTTTCTACCAACGAGCATTAGCAATCTACGAACAAGTGAGGGGACCAGCTCATCCTGACACTGCACGTGTTTTGAATAATCTTGCCTTTCTCTTCCGCAACCAGGACCAGTATGAGCGTGCCGAGTCACTCTATCAGCGTACCCTCGCCATCTACGAAGAGACTCTAGGATCTGAACACCCTAGAACGGCGCGTGTGCTTCAGAATTTGGGCCGAATTTACCGATTCCAGGAAGACTATGAACAGGCCGAACCTCTCTTAAGGCGCTCCCTGGCCATTCGTTTGAAAAACCCAGGACCCGAACATCCTGATACATCCAATACCTTAAACGTGCTGGCAGAACTCTTGACAGCTCAAGGGCGCTATGAAGAGGCCGAATCTCTGTTTTTACAAGCACTCGCCATTCGCAAACGCGTATTCGGCTCAGAGCACTCCGAAATGGCACTTGTACTTGAAAACTATATTGTTCTCCTGGAACGTACAAACAGGCTTGAGGAAGCTGCAACGCTACAACAAATTGTACAATCTATAGAAGCACAAAAGAGACAGTAGAATCTCGTTCGGAACAATAAACAAACTAGACAGAAGAGCTCTTACTTGGTGGTGGTGGAGAGGGAGGCTTTTCCTTATTCTTATCTTCTTGCTCCCCATCACCGTTGGTCGTGTCAGTACCATTCTTCTTCCCATTCTTCTTTTCGTTGTTATTCTTTTCATCCTCTTTAGGATCCTTTTCCTCGAAAACGAACTGAAGAAGCTGAGATATTTTTCCTTGTACGTTCTCTAACTCATCACTGTTAACTTGCCGTTCGTACGTAAGCTTTTTGTCATTTGAAACGATTTCGAAACGCAATGTGTAAAGCATAAAGTGTTTCTCCTATCATGGATGAACACAAGCTAAGCATCCTTGCGTCAATAATACATATGCCCTGTCCTATAGTTATGTATCGACATTCGTCTTCTTTAATTTAGTCCCTGGCTCTCTGGGCAGTGATGATACCTATTCAGACCTTTCTCAGAGCTTTTTTGTTCTGAAAGTTACAGAACTTCTTCAGGAACGAGAGCAATCTGCCGTCGTATGTCATCTATGCTCTTCATCTTGATTGATGGTAAGGATAGACATATGTTTCACTTTCTTTGTAAGAAGAGGAAACAAAAAGTGGTATCAGCATTTGGAGCGATTCCATCAGTGAAGTGGTACCGCGTTTTACAAGAATTGCCCAGCGTGACGCGCTCAGGTGGCTGGATCGAGGTAGTCGAGTCGGGAATGATGTACCCGAATGCGGGACCAGCCACGAAGCAATTTCAAGATTAGTGGCTGTTAGGCGAGAAGGCGCTTGGCTTTAATCTAGTCCTCATGCCGCATCTGGATCAGGTGGAGACGCTCTCACTGCCGCTAGGAAAATGGGGAGGCCGAGCTGGCGAAATGCTGGCGAGAGATATCCAGGCCATCTTCACCAGCTTCCGTTCCGTCTATGTCTCTCGGCTGGTATTCCAGCTACCCTCTTTGAGAAGACGCTGGCAGCACTACCGCAGGAATGGGAGCGGTATCAGACGGGCTATGAATTCTATCTGGTCTGCGCTCAGAAGTAAAAAGAGAAGGAGTACATGGGCAGACAAAAAATTCATTCTGCTACGTACTTCGATTGATACCACTTGCGAATAAAGGCAACCAGCTCGTGTGATGAAAAGAAGTGCTGTTGGACGAGTGTCTCAAATGATGCTTCTAAAAAATTTATGGATGATGCTTTGACACGAGCTACGAGTTTTTCATCCATCGTTTCGATATTGAGGAGTCGCCAGCCCTGCTGAATTCCGTGCCAGATGTAGCGCAGTTCCCATTCTATGACCAGTGGAGATACCTCGATAGACTTGAGTATGTGCATAGATGGCTCAAGTCCCTTCTCGGCCAGGGCGTACATCCAATTGCTCCGTGTGTACCACGTCTTTTTTTCGGCTCCCCACTCGCCTATTGTAGGTGAGACATCATCAATGTGTTGCGCATGACGGCGCTTCGGATTGCCTGTCCGCCCTACATAGCGGATCTCGTTCGTCTCCGGATCAATCTCGGCATAGATGACCTGCCCCGCAGGTAAAGCTCTCTGACAACATGAATGGATGTACAGAGCCCGTTGATCGTCAGAAAGCCTGGAAAAAACTGCCTCACATCCTTTGCAACAGAGGGAGATTGAGGTTCCATTGCCACACAATTCGTAGCCATCATACAAAGAAAGGAAGTCGCCGCAAGGTATTTTCTGCTGACAGAGGCAGCATGGAAGTTGACGACGTTCATGCAGTGCCTCGTGACAGAGCACGCAGCGTGTATACAGAGTAATGCCATCGAGAGAGGACACACCTCCAAATGCGGTTGCTGGCAACATCTGCTGGCACGTTCGGCAGTGACGATCCGGCTGCTCATGATACCAGCGCTCTCGCTCTTGCTGACGCTCCTCGTAGGTCTGTCGCAACGCAGTCCGTCGTTCCCACTCGCTCTGTTTTCTCTCCTCCCGCTCTCCTTGCTGCTCCTGCCATATTCCTCTCTGTATCGCCACCCGTCGCCGCCGCTCTTCCTGTTTAGATTGCTCACACGCTTGACAAATATTCCTGAACACATCAGCTTTCCCCTTCCGTTGAGAAAAAGCCAGTAGTGGTTTGATCTCCTTGCATCGCAGACACCATCTCTCCCCCTCGCGCGAATCCCCCGCACCTATCTCAGTCTCCTGCATCTCCCGCGTCCGCCCTTTCATCGTCATCTTCACATGCGCCCTTCTCAATGAAGAATATACTCTTCTATCAATTCAAAACGAGAGAATGGGAATCAGAGAACGCCTATAGGCATGTTGTCTTTATTTCGTTTCATACAAGCAGTAGACGTTATCGCGTTGATAGCGTATGATGGGGGAAAGAAAAAAGTGAAATTTGGAAAGCGAGTTCGTATACTATGGACGCATCCAGACCCCATCCAGCTCCTGCTGCAAGCCCCTTTCGTTTCCCGAAGTTGCCAGCAGGTGCTAGTTCACACATCTCTCTTGTTGGCGTTCAACCAGCTTCAGGCATGAATGTCATTCAGAATATCATTGCCTCCGCCACAAAATCAGTATGGATCGAGATGTATCTGTTCGACAATGATCTTGTGGCACAGATGCTACTTAAGCATAAGGCGGCCCATCGCAGTCTGGATCTTCGCCTTCTCTATCACCAGCCTGCCCTGCCGCCGAGCCTTGATCCCACCAACTCACAGCGTTTTCCTGCCTGGGTCTCTCCTAATAGAGGTGTGCGTACTGATGGTCAGCCGGTCTCGATTCATCACGCGAAATTTATTCTTGTCGATGCCGATGTTGCCGGTAAGGCGAAGGCGTATCTCATGACCGCTAATTTTACCGCGCAGGCTCTCGGTGGCAACAAAGCAGGCTACGCCAACCGCGAGTACATCGTATGCGATACCGATCCAGACGACATTGCTTTGCTGAAAGCTATCTTCCTGGCTGATGCTGCTGGCCGCCCGCTTCCCGCAATCCCCGATTCATCCAATCTAATCGTTAGCGACCTCAATGCACTCGCATTAGTGCCTCTATTGTTGCGCGCTGCAAAGCATAGCCTGGCGATTCAGATGGAATATTTCAACGATCCTCCTGGCGATGGAGCACTCAATTTGAAAGGGATTCTCTTGCACGCAGCGAAGAACGGCGTAGCCGTCCAGTTAATGCTGCCTCCCCTCTCACCAACACCGCCGGGCGTACCATCGGCGGATAATAACGAGACCTACCGAGCCCTCTCTCCCACGATCGCTGTCAATGTCACACCACAATACTTTATGCACGCCAAAATGATTATTGCCGATCAGCAACTTGCGTTCGTCGGCTCCCAAAACCTCAGCCATCAATCGCTCCACTATAGCCGCGAGGTCGGCATTCTAATCTCGAACAAGAGCATCGTATCGAGCCTGCTGGCGACATTCAACGCCGATTGGAAGTACGCCCAGAATACAGCATCTAAAGCTCGTTGCTAGTAAAAAGAAGTATCCAGAAACTGTCCTGCAACTTCCTCTACTTATGTCCATAGAGGAAAGCTAAGAAGGCTATAAGCCTGAAAAGCCTATTATATACATCTTTATCAATCTATGCTACAATGAGCAAAAGGAGAGCGTATTTCTTTAGACGAAGAACAAGTAGGTATAACATGGTTCCTTCTGAGAGCTCCCAGAAAATCAATATTTTCTTTGTACTTGCCCCTGCACCTAAAGATGAATATTTGTATCAGGAATTGCGCAAACACTTGCTCCCTTTGGAACAGCAAGACTTGATTAAAATGTCATCTCGTAGTGAGATTCATGCTGGAAGCGAAACCCAAAAGAGCATTAAAGATAAAATAAGTAAAGCACATATTGTTGTGTTGCTTCTCAGCTCCGATTTTTTTGCCTCAGACGAGTGCGTCAAAGTAGAAATGCCCTACGTGCGGGAGCGACAAGCTACAGGGAAGCCTACCATCATTTTAGTTTATTTACGTCCGTTCCTGTTAGAAAACTTCTCGATTGAATACTCTCTTCTCTTGCCTTCAGATGGCAAAGCAGTAAATCAGGAGAACAATCCAGAGAATGCTCTCGTAGAGGTTGCAAGAGGAATTCAACAGGCTGTCGATGAGATAAAGATTCAATCGAATGATCCCGATTCACAAATAAAACTTCCACAGTCTTCTTTGCGCTCGCTCCTCCGTAAACCAAATCCATTTTTTACTGATCGCAAAGACATCCTGACAGCACTACATCTCTTCTTCGCCGAGAGAACTACAGAAACACGAATCCAGGCGCTCTATGGCGTGGAAGGGATAGGCAAGACAGAACTGGCTATAGAATACGCAAAGATCCATTATGACGAGTATCAGGCAATATTTTGGCTTGACGCATCTTCCGCCGAGTCTTTAAGCCCCTATATACTCTCATTAACAGATCAAATTGGCATTCCCGTGTCCAACGAACTTAATGAGCAACAACGCTTTAATGCAATAAAGGAATGGCTACGACAGCATGATAAATGGCTCGTGATACTTGATAACCTGGAAACATTTTCTATAGTGGACCCGTTTATTCCCCATTACAGCAAAGGCCATGTGCTCGTGACTGCGCAATCTGAGGAGATCGAAGAGGTCGTTCACTCTATCTCTGTCAAGGAGATGAGCATTGAAGATGGCACGTTACTTTTACTCAGACATGCTAAGCCCACTATAAAATGGAACTTGAGCGATCCAGCTTTAGAGACGGACGTCCTTCAGGCCAGAGAGATTGCGCAAGAATTTACAGGTTATCCCCTAGCCCTCAATCTAGCTGGAGCCTATATTAGAAGAAGTAAACTGACATTCTCCTCATATCTTAAGCTCTATCATGAGCACGAGACGACTCTGCTAGATAGAGGAGGGCAGCCGACGAATGGTCATCCAAATTCGGTCAAGGCTATGTTCTCGTTAACCTTCGACAAAATTGGCAGAGTTGATCCTCTTGCCCTGAAACTGCTGCATCTGTTCGCGTTTCTACACTCCGACGCACTTTCTGATGACGTGATCATGCAGGGCGTGTCTTCACTAGATGGTCCTCTTCGCAAGCTCACGCTGAGCCCTCTCACTTTCAATGATACCCTTATTGTATTACAGCAGTTTTCGCTAGTACAGCGATCTTCAGATACTACAACGCTGAACATGCATCGCATCCTTCAACTCTTCGTCAAGAAGGAACTGACAGAGAAACAGCAGAAGCAGCTAGCAGAACAGGCGGTACGCCTAATAAACTTTATTTTTCCAGAAGTACTTTTCGAAAATTGGAAGAAGTGCCAGCGATATATGTCTCAGGCTCAGCATTGCGCCGCCCTGATTCGCGAATTTAAGCTCACGTTGCAAGAAGGTGGGTTGCTCTTAGAACGGCTGGGTTCCTATTGTTATCAGCGCGGGATCTATAAGCAGGCCGAGACGTATCTAATCCAAGCCTTGGATCTTTACGAACGCAGCAAGCGTGCAGACGTACTCAACATTGCTCAGGCACTGAATTCTCAGGGACTCCTTTATCGTCAGCTAGCTCACTACGAGGAGGCGAAGGAGATACATGAACATGCGCTGAAATTGCGCGAACGAGTGCTTGGTCAGGATGACCCGAAAACGATGGAGAGCCAGCACAATCTCGCGATGATCTATGGTGATCTGGGGCAATACCAAGATGCCGAGAACCGCTACCAACGCGTACTTGCGATTGAGGAACGCGCGAAAGGCCCCAACCATACTGACGTTGCAGATACGCTAAGTGAGCTTGCGCTGATCTACTCTCAACAAGGACGCTTTGCTGACGCCGAAATAGCGGCTCGCAGGGCGCTCGCGATTTATGAACAAGCTCGGGACCCTAATCATCCTGATCTTACCTATCCACTGGATACTTTAGGGACACTCGCAGAGCAACAAGGCGACTATCAACAAGCAGAAATCCTCTACCAGTGGGCATTCGAGATTTGTCTGGATGCGTTTGGAGAAGAGCATCCTCAGACAACTCATAGCAAATACAAGTTAGCAGGACTCGCTATGTCGAAAGGTAATTATCAGGACGCCGAAAACCTGTACCAGCAAGTGTTGAATATTTATAAGCAAATGCTAATATCCAATCATACTGATATAGCACTTGTTCTCAACGATCAAGCTTTGCTCGCGACTAAGCAGAAACAGTACGAGAAGGCTGAGCCGCTCTACGAGCGCGCCTTACATATTTATGAGTCGGTTCTGGGAGAGGAGCATCCTGATGTGGCGAGTGTACTTAATAATCTGGGAGAACTTTATCGCATGATAGGAAACAAAGAACGCGCTGAAGATTTCTTACGGCGTGCGCTCGCCATCCGCAAAAAGACTTTTGGCCCAACACATCCCAGCATCACTCAGAGCCTCAATAACCTGGCACATCTACAGGACGATAAGTAAACCACCCGCTTTTCCACACCATTAAGAGACTAGTTGCTGTGTTCTGGGACTCTTTCCCTTGCGCTTTCCTTTGTCACCTTCTCGCTCAGGTTTTGGCTTCTCCGGCTTTGGCTTCTCCGGCTTTGGCTTCTCCGGCTTTCCAGGCTCTGGTCGGCCCCCATTCTTTTTTTGATCTCCCTCAGAAACAGGCCAATCTAACACCTCAAAAACAATACAACACGTTGTTCTTTGACTACCGATTCCTCTAAGTAACTTAGCAGAACGGCCGTATGTCTGGACGTTAGTAAGTTTGCTGTATAGTAATGAATAAATATGACTGAGAATAAATATATTAATGAGGACGAGACCTGTGGTAAAACAAGGAAACCTGGAGCGATCTTTCTGGTGCAGTGCGACTCTATAATGAAGTTCCGTAGAGGCACCATCTCTTTTGTTGTTATGGACCGTAGGAGTGAAGAAAGAACGCGTTGTGAGCTTGTTTGATGGGGAAGTGGTATGCAGAAAGAAGATAACTGATGATGCTTGTGCCTTCCACCTCCACGATTCGACAACCTTAGTGCTGGTCTTGCCTCTTTTATCTTTGTATCTGAATGTATCTATTTGGGGGGGGGTGGGGGACGAGGTCTCACTTAGGGAATGTATGCTTGCTATACGAGCAACATAGCTTGCTTGGTGATTGGCAAAGCCTACCATCTGTCTATCACTTTTAGATAATAGTTGAGGAGAAAAGAGAAGTTGCTCGCGAAGAGCCTCATAGCTCTGCACATCAGTAGTAAACCCTTCGATGCGACTCGCTCTATCTCTCTTCATTTCGTTTCCTCTACTTTAAAAATATTCTTTATGGATAGATCGTGAATATCCTATTGCATCCTCAAAAGCTAAACAGGCATACGTCTATTTAAAGCACCTTATAAAGAGCTGCATGGCAACAAAGGAACTCTTTCTCTGATCACTCTACCAGATAAATAGACGATCATCAATATTTTATAGCATAGCATAGAAAAGGGTCCTATGCTATGTTCTCTTTAGTTCATAAGGTATACTTGACAAACACAGCCGGGGCTGTTTACTATTGAACTATTCTATTAATCAGCATTTTTCAATGTAAAGAATAGCAGGTTTATCTTCTGAAACTTGCACTATAAAATGGTAGGCACGACACAATGTAGTGTGTGTTGGTCATAGAGCATGGACATGGTCGCGCATGTCCACAAAGGACGGTGTGGTATGCTGCACACGGTCTCCAAAGCTGGCATGATACTTAACCTCTTTTCGGAGAAAACGCCTGAATGGGGGGTGAGCGAGTTAGCGAAAAAGCTAGAGTTGCCGAAGTCAACGGTGAGCGAAATGATGGCAACATTGGCAAGTCTGGGCTTACTGGAACGCACAAACGCGGGCCGCTATCGCCTGGGCTGGCGGCTCTATGAGCTGAGTCAGACGCTTCTCGATACGAGCGATTTCTACCCCGAAGCGCATCGTGCAATGCACGAGCTGGTCGAACGTTGGGGAGAGACAACCAGCCTGGCTGTCTTAAGTGGTTCTCAGCTCGTGTATGTGGAAAAGCGCCCCGCAGCTTTTGCAGTATATGAGATGCTTGAACGCTTGAATATTCACGCCCCAGCTTATGGAAGTAGCCTTGGCAAAGTGCTCCTGGCGCATCGCAAGTGGGACGATGTGCTCGAACTGTTTAAAGAGCAACAACTACCTGCGCTCACTCCACGAACCATCGTCACATTAAAGGATCTCAAACAAGAGTTGGAGCAGGTGAAAAGGCAAGGTTACGCAATAGACGAAGAGGAGGTTGCGGTTGGTGTCTGCGGTGTCTCGGCTCCTATTTATGACCTCGATGGCAACGTGACGGCAAGCATCAGCCTTGTGCTTCCTACACGACGATTCCACCCACAGCAAGAGAGCTATGCGGCGATCATTCTTAAGACGGCGCAGAAGATTTCTGCCAACATTGGGTACCGACCGAAAAAACAGAATGCGTAAAAGAGACTTATAGACGGCGGCGGTCTTTAGCCAGTTGAGCGTAGTATCGCCATGACCATATATCGTTAAAGGTAGAGCCTAGATCTGGTAATTCAGCGATGTCCTCTTGTGGGATAGCAAGAGCTTTTTTGCCAGTTTGTGCTGCCTGTAAAGTCACTTGAGCTAGAATATTAAGGTTAAGCGCGCGCATCGTTGTCTCTTCGATTGTTGCGCCCGTCACTGTAATCCCATGCCCTTTCATCAGGCAAATATGCTTCTGACCCATGACCTCCATTAAGGAATGGGCGAGTTCGGGACGGCTCACCAGTACTGAGCGCGGGAAGACAGGAATTCCATCCAGTGCTATGCGCAAGGCGGGAATGTTGAACGCGCCAAACACTGGGCGGAATTCAAGGTCGGTGATGCCACAAAGTAGAGCCGCAGGCGGGTGGGCGTGAATAACACAGCCCACCTCCGGGCGAGCCTTGTAGATCTCGCCATGAATAGGAAGCTCTTTCGGTACCTCGTACTGACTCCCCAAATCATCTCCATGTCCGTCGAAATTGACACGCCTAATAGCAGACGTTTTTGTAAACAAGACTCCGCGCTCTTTCTCGCTGCGGCAGCGAATGAACATATCGTCGCTCTGAGGAATGCGCACACTCACATGTCCAAGTATCCCCTCAACCAATCCCTCCATTGCTAGAATTCGACACGAGAGCGCAACGCGTCTCCTCATTTTTTCCAATAACTCGTGCTCACTTTGTACCATTTTATACATCTTACCTTCGACTATAGGAAATTGTGTCCTCCGTCAACCACAAGAGTCTGCCCAGTGATGAAACGGCTGTCGTCGGAAGCCAGGAAGACTAACGCTCCTACCAGGTCCTGTGGTGTTTCGCGTCGATGAATCGACTGACCATCGAGAATAGATTTTTTCTGCTCAGAGCTGACCGTTTCTCGTGTCACTTCCGTTTCAGTCGAACCTGGCATCACCACGTTAATGGTAATGTTATCAGCTCCTAGCTCCCTTGCCAGAGCGCGCGTCATCCCGACGACGCCAGCTTTAGAGGTGACGTAGTGTGCATACCAGGGCCGCCCCATCAGTACAGTACTGGAGGAGATATTGATGATGCTGCCGCTCTGACGCACACGCATATGGGACGCAACAGCCTGACAGCAAAGAAATGTGCCGGTGAGATTGACCGCCATCAGACCAGTCCACTCATCGAATGTAATTTCGTCAAATGGCTTCATCTTGATGCTGGAAAAGATCGCAGCATTATTAATCATCACATCAACATGCTCAAATCTGGTAACGGCTTGCTGCACCATCGCTTTGACGCTTTCAGGTTGAGAGACATCAACCTTGACCGCGATCGCCTGTCCTCCACCGTCCTGTATCTCCTGGACGACGCTCTTCGCCTTGTCCTCCTGAATATCTGCAATGACCACAGACGCGCCTTCCTGGGCGAAACGCAACGCAAATGCCCGGCCTATGCCCTGACCTGCTCCAGTGATAATGGCGACTTTCTCTTGCAACTTCATCTGTTTTATCCTTCCAATGCTATGATCTTATACGAAAACCAACACCGCTCTCGCGGCTAGTGCTCCGCACTCAGGTTTTCGTAAGGAACTATGCTAAATGCTCAACAGCTTCCCGTACATCCATAGGTTTCCACCAGGGCTTGATATCCAGATCTTTGGCGATGAGCGAAGAGACGATGTAGCCACTACCACCGGAGATCGCCCCATTGGGATGTGTAGCTGAACCGGCCATGTACAATCCCTCGATTGGCGTTCGATAGCCGAAGTGATTGTAGAGTACCTGATCTTCGGTTAGTGCGCCCATGAAGATGTCTCCATAGCGCATATTGGGGAATTCCTGGGTATAGTGGTCGGCGGTATAGATATACTTGCCTAGAATATTCTTCTTTGTCATGTTGGGAGCATACTCGCTCCACCTCTCAATAATCTGTTCCGCAAAGTGTTCCAGCACATCTTGAGGTACTTTTCGATCACCATTAGGTTCATATGGGAACAAGTGCCAGGCATATGCGATATGCTTGCCTACAGGAGCTTGTTTCGGATCGAGCTGTGTGAGTGCACCAGCGCCAAACTGCACGTCGGAAGGAATTCGATTGTGTTCGACCTCTTTGTGCGCACTGAGCAAGGTCTCGATTGTTTCTGATCCAATGTTGTACTTCAAGGCCTGATTTATATGCGGGTCGAAATCGGTCGAAGAGTAGCGCGGCGCTTCGTTTAATGCCAGATGGAGGCCAAAAAGCGTCCAGGTTGTGTAGTGGAATTTGTCGATCTTCTCCGTATATGCTGCTGGCAGTTGTTCGCGTCCAATCATACGCTCGAAGGTCTGGTGGACGTCAATTGTGCTGGCTACAAACTGCCCCGCTTTGAATACACGTCCATCGGTGAGCTCCACGCCAGTAGCCCTGCTGCCATCGACGAGAATGCGCTCAACCTCGGCCTGATTAACGAAGGTGCCACCGTTGGCGATGAACACCTCCATCAGTCCACGTGCGAGATTCCAGCTCCCTCCCTGGCAGAGGTCGTAGCCCGCGCCAAGATCAAAGGCACGAATTGTCGAGCCAAGTGGACTGGGTTTATTCAGCGCCTCGTAGAGAACGGTTCCGAAGAGCGAGAGCTTGAAGAGAAAGAGAACTTTGACGCGCTCATTTTCGAAGAGCGTATTCACAGCATCAAATGGTTGCATATTCGTCAAGGCAAGGAATTCGCGTCCAATGCTGCTCTGCTCTAACAGTGCCCGCCGTTCAGTTTCGCTGAGGGGGGCCGAGAAGCGTTCAGGTAGAAAGATGTGCTTTGTCATCAACTCAGCCTTTTCGTTCCACGCCTGAAAAGTTTTTGCGTCCTTCTCGGAAAAGCGGCGGATAGAGCTCAGTGTCTCTTCCAGGTTGCGCGAGAAGACCAGGGCAGTTCCGTCCTTGTGCGGTTGAGCGAATTCATAGCGGGGTGTAATATAGGGTACTTTTACATCGAGGCCGAGGTCGGCATACCAGGGCGTTTTTGTGAGATTGAAGTGATTGATTGAGTGTAGATTGTGGTAGAAACCGGGCAGCGTCACCTCTTCGGTAGAGAGTCCACCACCGTACATAAGCCTGCGCTCAAGCAAGAGTACTTTGAGACCAGCCTTCGCCAGGTATGCTCCAAGAACGAGGCCATGTTGACCTGAGCCGATGATAATGCCATCAAATGATTGAGCTTGCATCGCAAACACCTCCGCTTATCCTATGCTCACGCTTACCGTTTTGACTTGTGTATAGCTATAGAGTTCTTCAATGCCTTCTTCAGAGTCTGTGCCGCTACTTTTATGGCCGGAGAAAGGCGCACCCAGGAAGTGGGTTGAACTGCCGTTAATCCAGACGTAGCCAGTATCGAGCTGGTCTGCAACTTCAAGGGCAGTTTGAATATTTTTCGTCCAAACTGCTCCAGTCAATCCATATTTAAGTGCATTCGCTTGACGAATAACCTCATCCTGATCGTTCCAGGTAAGCACGGAGAGCACGGGACCAAATATCTCTTCGCGGGCGATACGCATGTCCATTGTCACGCCATCGAAGACGGTGGGTTCAACGTAGTAACCATGTTCATACTCTGCTCCCGCTGGTCTCTGTCCACCATACATGAGCTTCGCGCCTTCCTGCTTTCCAGCTTCGATGTAGCTCATCACTTTGTTATATTGTTGCTCTGAGACGAGGCAGCCCATCTCTGTCTGGGGATCGAGAGGGTGTCCAATACGGATGTTTTTGATACGCTGAATGACCTTGCTCAGAAGCTCATCGTGAATCGACTCGTGCAGGAAAAGACGGGTGGTTGAGCCACACGATTGGCCCTGCGTGCGCTGAAAATTCATGCCGATGACGGCCGATTGTGCTGCCTTGTCCAGATCGGCATCGGGAAACACGAGCATGGGATTTTTGCCGCCCAGTTCGAGACTGACATGCTTGATCCCCGCCGCTGCGGCTGAAGCCTGAATACGTTGCCCGGTTTCGACACTTCCAATCAAGGCAAGCCGCTTGACGTCGGGATGGCGCACCAGGGCATCACCAGTTGTAGCACCATCACCACTGAGAATGTTCAAGACTCCTGGCGGAAAGACATCCTTGATCAGGTCCGCCATGAGCAGAGGCGCAAGCGAGGTCTGCTCTGGAAGCTTGAGTATGAGGGTATTACCAGCCATGAGTGGTGCACCGATTTTCTGGGCAGCGAACAGAATAGGATGATTAAAGGCGGTGATGCGCCCAACAACGCCATAGGGTTCGCGCCGAGTAAACAGCCAGTGATCCGTCGTTGAGGGCAGAACCTGCCCTTTGAGTTCGAAAGCCACTCCCTTGATGTACTCCAGCCACTCACACGTCATATGCACTTCAGAGATCATTGTCGTCACGGGGTTACCCGACTCGATTGCATCCATGATGCCTAGATCCTGAGCATGCTGGCGCAGAATCTCGATCATACGCTGCAATAGAGCTCCGCGCGCTCCAACTGATGTTCGTCGCCAGGCAGGATAAGCGGCCTTTGCAGCCTCCACAGCTCGATCTACATCAGCGCGTTGAGCAAAAGGCACCTGTGCCAGGAAGCGCCCATCAGCCGGACTCTTTGTATCGAAGGTCGCTCCACCGCTAGCTGGCACAATGCTTCCATTGATGAGCATGCCCCAGGAACGCTGAAGGAGTTCACTCGCTCTTTCTTCATATGTACTGGATGTTTCAGTTGCCATTACTACCCTCTTCCAGATGTGCTAGACTGATGCCCGCGTAGCGACAATCCCTTGCGGTTGTCGGGGTGGAGGTCAATACGATGAACGCTCGAAGGGAGGCCAACAACGATAACCGCAAGGGATTGTCGCTACGCGGGCCACTCTTGAGATAACATTTGATACTTCTGGAATTCACTGCAAAACGTGATTACGTTTTGCAGTGAATTCCACTCAGCTCGACACGTATCTATATTGCGAGGTAACCGCCATCGACTGCCATTGCGTGACCGAGGACGAAGGAAGCTCTATCTGAACAGAGCCAGACTGCTGCTTCAGCAATCTCTTCCGGTTTTCCAAGCCGCCCTATAGGCTCCAGCGAGATATATTGCTGCTCAGCCAGGTGGGCATTGTCACCCATCTGACGAGCCATCATTGGTGTCCTGACTACTCCTGGCATTACCGCGTTGATACGGATACCTGTGGTGGCATAGTCAAGCGCGGCTGTTTTTGTCAGGCCAACGACTCCGCTTTTGCTGGCAACATAGGCGGCGATGCCCTGGATGCCAACCACTCCAAGCGTGGAGGCGGTATTAACGATGGCTCCTCCTCCCTGAGTGAGCATCTGGTGAATCTCGGCCTTCATACAGAGCCAGATACCTTTGAGGTTGATGGCAATAACGCGATCCCACTCGTCTTCAGGATAGTCAGCAGTAGGAGCAACAACGCCCTCGATGCCGGCGTTATTGTGCACACAGTCTAAACGTCCATACACTTCAACTGCTGTACGCACCATCTTCTCAGCCTCATCGGACTTTGATACATCCGTTTTGACGAAAATGGCTTCACCACCTGCATCTTTTATGATCTGAACAGTCTCTTCACCGCCCTTGACAACAATGTCGGCGACTACAACCTTCGCGCCCTCACGTGCAAACGTCTTGGCGGACTCCCGCCCGATACCAGAGCCTGCACCTGTGACCAGGGCTATCTTATTTTCAACCAGTCCTGCCATCATTTCTCTCCTTCGTAGAATATACTTCCGAGTGTGCGTCCATGCAGAATCTTATGACGAAGCTGTAGAACATTATCAGCGTTACTAACAAAATCAAGAACAAAAGCGTTCTATAGCTTCATCATTTAGCAAACAACGGGCTGAGATCCATATTGATGCGAACGTCATTGATCAACTCGCCTTCTGCGCGTAGAACAGTCACGCAAGGAAGAACAACAGCTTTTCCGTCTTTGCGCGTATAGGTGATATCAGCTTCGACAATAGCCACATTATCAACCTGCCAGACGCCGGTCATTTCATGATGCATACTTTCGAGTGCGCTCCAGAGATGGTTCAATCCCTCTTTTACAGGCTCTTTTCCAGTGGTGGTTGGCGTACTTCCAAAGCGGAAGCGAACATCATCGGTGTGATAAGCAAGATAACGCTCCATGTTCATAGAATCCACTGCCGCATAATAGGCTCTCACCCAATCAGTGTTTGGCATAAGACAAAACCTCCTTGTATTACTGTGTAGGACAACGGGTAGAATGTATGACCTTTACTTAGATTTAAACAGCAGATTGTGATTCGAGCGTTCCCTCTTTCACCCATTTGCGAATGGCTTCCAGCGTTGCCTGGACGGCTCCAAGATAATCGCCTTCCATCTGCTTCGCGTATGCTTGCTCTTCGGGAGAGTTGGGAGGAATACCTTCTTTTTCTAGCGAGAAGGTGAAGCGCAAGGAAAGGTCTTTTTTCTCATCCTCTTCAATCTCATTCTGGATCGTGCCCAATGTGTTGCCTGATAAGCGTTCGAAAACCACTTTCTGCTCGGGATAAAAGGTTACGCGCTCGCGTGCGGGATCGCCCCGAAAAACGATATCGCGTACAAGATAGTTTTCACCACGCTCAAATGTGTTACATTCCGTCATTTTTGGAACGAATGGCAGAGCATTCTCAGCCTTGAGGACCAGACCACGCCAGACCTGACTGCGATTCAGGACGGGAAGATCAGAATTGTTCCTATCGTTGACGGGAACAGTACGTGTCATAGTAAACATAGTTGCCTCCTTCTTTGTCAGGTGATGCACTCAACTCAACATACTGGAAGATTAATATGATAAGGAACTAGAATCAACATAAGTGTACGCAATAGTCGAACACTATCAAAAGCAACCAATTTCTCTGCTAATCCAGCTAGCTCTTCGTCTCCTCAGTACGCAAGTCCTGTAATAGGGCTCCACCATTGTTCAGTGGGCCGAGAGCCGTAACCGCTCCCGCAAGTTCCACAACTTTGTGGAGCTCTTCCCAGGTTGCACCGGCGAGGCGAGCGGCTTGAGCGTGATGACGAGCAGCACCTGATCCATTAGAAAGGAGCATAGCGAATAAGAGGAGCTGCGTCGTTTTAGCGTCGAACACGTCGGAATAGAAAGCATGCGCCCGCAGTTGTTCCGCCAGGCGGAGCGCTTGGGGATCAATATCCGCGCTGAACTCAAATTTCTTCGCGGGAAGGGGAGGCATAGACCCAAACATCTCAGCATAACTATCGCGAAATCTTGCAAGATCTAGTGGTAATTGGCGAGATTGATCGTCACTCATACACTATTTCCTCCATGCCCGTACCTTTGCATTACTATTTGCATAGCATCATGCTCTAGTTACAAAACTACTGTAGGGTAGTCTGGAGACTACCTAATCCCTCTATGGTAGCAACCATGCGATCACCTGAGCGCAAAAACTCTGGTGGCTTCCTACCAAAGCCCACACCTGAAGGTGTACCAGTCGCGATAACATCTCCCGGTTCGAGAGTCAGAACTCTCGACAGGTGTTCAATGATCTCGTGGACGGTAAAGACCATGCTCGCAGTATTCGCGTTTTGTTTGATCTCTCCGTTCAAGGTGAGGGAAAGGTTGAGGACCTGGGGGTCTGGTACAAATTCTGCTGGCGTAATATAGGGGCCCATCGGCGCGGAACCGTCGAAGCCTTTGAGCATGATCCAATCAAAGCCCATGAAGGATTGCTCTTCCTTCGGAACCCAATCGCGCGCGGAAATGTCATTGAAGACGCTATAGCCAGCGATGCTTTGCATAACGTTATCGCCGTGCACGTTTCGTGTCTTTCTCCCTATCACCACGGCCAGCTCGACCTCCCAATCAATCATCTTTGCATATTCGGGAAGGCTGATCGTTTCGGCAGCACCGACGAGGGTTGTGGTAGAAGGCTTTAAGAAGGTAAAGGGATACTTATCACGTGTGGTATTCCCCATCTCCTGATTGTGATCCTTGTAGTTTGCGCCCAGGCAGATCAGCTTGTTGGGATACTGAAGTGGGGGCAGCCAGCGTATCGCGCTGGCGTCGAGTTGATACTTGTTCCCATCCCGTTCCAGATACTCCACAATTTGGGGCAGCATCTTGCTCCAATACTCCCACTGCTGCATCATGCTCAGAAGCGAGGTGGGAAGTTCAACGTTCTCCAGCGAAAGCGTCTTTTTCAAATTGACATCACTCAACGCGGCGGAAAGATCAAAATGAGTATTTTGAACATACACGATCATTCGTGCTTTCTGATCTACAGCACCACTGCCAAGCTGATACTTTACCATAACAGCATTTTCCTTTTGAGAGATATTAGGAGATGATTTGTTGCTCTTTTCACTTTTTTCTCTGCCAAGATCAGCTTTCAAGATCTTGAGAGAGGAAAGCGTACAATGCTGCAACATCTCTATTCCCATGACCAGCGTCGATTGCGCCTTCGTAGTAGTGCTCTGCAACATCGAGCATCGGTGTAGACACGCCAAGACTGCTCGTCAGTTCGCGGATGATCAGGATAAACTCTTTCACCTGGCCAATGGAGCCCAGTGGCGGGTCATATTGCCTGGCTGCCATCATCGGTGCACGGCTGGCAAAAGCGGCGGAACCAGCGATACTTGGGTTAATCACCTTCATCACCATCTCAGGATCGAGGCCCGCTCTGGTACTTACGACCATCGCCTCTGCGGCCGCGAGGTTATGGATGGCTACCAGCAAGTTTGCCACGCATTTCATCTTTGAGCCGGCTCCAAACGCGCCCAGGTAGAAGTTGTTGCTGGTGATAGCTTCAAAAACAGGCAAAGATTTTTCGAAGGCTTCCTTGTCTCCACTGCCAAAGAAGACTGTTTTGCCGGGGGCGATCATCACAGGCGTTCCACTAATTGGGCAATCCAGCATCTGTACTCCTACTCGCTCAAGCTCTTGATATGCTCGTTCTTTGGCCTGAAGCGTCAACATGCTGATCTCAACCACGATGAGCCCTGAATGCGCTCCTGCGGCCAGCCCTTCCCCTTCTGTCACGACCTCTATTAAAGACTGATCGTTTGGAAGGCAGGTAAGAACAATGTCAGAATGTTGAGCGACTTCTTTGCAGGATGCAACGGGTGTACCGCCCACGGCGACGAAGTCATCCATCGTATGACGCCGGTACCCATAGACGGTAAAACTCTTCTCAATGAGCCGCGCGGCAAGGGGTAGCCCCATTTTGCCTAACCCGACGATGCCAACGTTTATGCTCATGTCCACCTCTCCGATCTCTTACTTTATAATGGAGGAGAGCATCAATGCTCTCTATCTCAAAAAGCCAAACAGGTCGAATAATTACACCATGAACATAAACTCCGGTGAAGCCAGGGGTCCCCAGTGATTGACTGCGCGTGGACTGTCCTGCCAGACTTTTGGCTTCTGCGGAAATTCCTCATGCCAGGGTCGGGGCTCAAAATAGCCCAGTTCTTCGTTGAGGATGAGATCCAACTCGGTAAAGAGTTCGACGATTTGTTTGTCGGGATTGTGATGGTATGTAAAGATGTTGTGTCCCGCTCCATGACGTCCTGGTCCCCAGAGTAGAGGAATCGCATGCTTTGACAGGTGATCGCAAGCTCTTTCAACATGCCCCCAGTCCTTCAACTGAAAGGCAATATGATGCATCTTCTGATATTTAGAGCGCAAGAAGTTCATACTGTGATGATCGGGGCTACAACGCATAAACACGAAGAAGTCTTCGATCCAGTCAGAGACGCGGAAGCCCAGAACATTCTGATAAAAGTCTGCCGTCTTTTTCACATCGTTCACGGCGATAGCGATATGCCCTAATTTCTCAGGCACGATGCCTCTGTCAGGAAATCCCCGGTCTGCCACTTGCATCTCTGAGTAGAGCCGAATCAGATGGCCTTCCGGATCTGGAAATTCAAGAATTTCAGGGACACCCGGCTCGGCATCGCTCTGTGCCTCTGCTTTTATCCCTTGCTCGCCAAGCTGTTTAGCTGCCTCTTGCAGTGACTGATCACTACTAAGCTGTAAGCCAATATGGCGCAGACTTTCTTCAGAAGCGGGATGAAGCGTCACTGCATGATGATCAATTGAACTTCTTAGATAGGCCGCGCCATCCGCCCCGCGCTCTACAAGTGTCAGCCCGATGACTTCGGTGTAGTATGCGATCATTGCGTCTACGTCTGGTGTGTTGAAACCAGCATAGCCAAGCTTTACGACCTGTACCATATGCTTTCCTCCTGATCACGAGAGATGGTTAATGTTTGAGTTCGATGATTTCGCTACCCTGGGTCAGATATGATTCGGGAGCAGGAGTTCCCCACATATCGAAGCCCAACACCTCTGATTCCTGATCCCAGCGAATGGGCGTCCAGTCGGGTGGGAAGATAAGCATGCCGCCCGTCCATACCTCTATGCGATGCCCTGATGGCTCAAAGAAGTAGAGGAATGTCGCTCCACTGGTTCCATGTTTTCCTGGTCCCCACTCAATCTTGCCCCCGTGCTCGACAAGTATCGTTGCAGCTCTCAAAAGCTCTTCTGAAGTGTCCACATAATAGCCGATATGATGAAGCTTGCCTCCGGTACCGGTGCGATTGTGCATGACCGCGATATCGTGTGATTGATTTGTGACGCTCAACCAGGAGCCTCGTCTCTGCCCGTTAGAGCCTTCTACATAATATCTATGCTTGATACCGAGAACGCCTGTAAGCCATTCTTGTTCATGTGCAACGTCGTTGACCATGACATTAAAATGGTCAAAACGACGTGGAGCAATGCCGTTAACTGGATATTTTTGTGGAAAGCTTGGCAGCGCGGATGCGAGCTCAGCATTTGGAGCGTGGTAACGCTCAATCTCCCAGTAGAGCTCCATGACGATACCACCTGGAGAGGTGAAGCGCAGTGCATCTCCCTGACCTCGCTCCTCACCTTTTCTTACCCAGGTGTACGCGATATTATTCTGCTCAAAGTGGCGAGCGAACTCTTCCAGGCTCGCCGGATCTTCAACGCGCCAGCCAAGATGAACTAAAGCTGATGTATCCCCTTTGGTCAGAATGAGCGTATGATGTTCCCAGTCCTGCCACGCGCGCAGATATACAGTTGTGTCATCTTCCTCAGTAACAAAAAGCCCCATGATCTGTGTAAAAAAAGCCTTTGAAGCCACTATATCCTTTACTTGAATCTCTGCATGTCCAGCCTGAGCAATTTTCATGGGTATCCTGCCTTTCTTCTTTGATAAAGCGAGAGCAAAAAGAGTTTATACATTCTTGTAGCGCAGAAAGCGCAATGCGTTCTGCCCAAACATATCAGCTCGTTCCTCGGCTGAGATGCCATCGAGAGCTGCAAGGATTACTCCGGGTGGTACCTCACGTAAGGGAAAAGGATAATCGGTGCCTAGCACTAAGCGATCCGAGCCCAGACGCTCGATAAGCAAGCGTGTATTTGTTTGATCGTAGGTGAGCGTGTCGTAGGTGAGCAACTTTGCCGTCTCGGATGGCTTTCTCGTCACCGTTGTTCGTACATCATCGAAAACTTGCCATGTTTGATCTAAACGTGGCAGCAGCCAGGGAAATGTGCCACCACCATGTGCAAAACATAGGCGCAGAGTTGGATAGCGGTCGAGCAAGCCGCTCATAACAATCGCGGCGGCAGCAATACCCGTCTCAGAGGTATATCCTACTGAGTAGATCATGCGATACTTCTTCGTACGTTCGGGCGCAAACACTGCCTCCGGATGAATAAAGACGGCCGCATCTACCGCTGCACATGCCTGCCAAAAAGGCTCTAATGCCGGGTCGTCGAGATTCTTACCCTCAACCTGTGTCCCAATCTCTACGCCAACGAGGCCAAGCTGCGTCACTGCTCGCCGCACCTCGCCAGCCGCACTATCTGGATTCTGTAGAGGAACCGTTCCCAGGCCAATAAAGTGTCGAGGCGAGGCGGAGACTATATTGGCAATCTCCTCGTTTTGCATCTGAGCCAGTTCGAGCACAGCCTGGGCAGAAAAATCATAGCCAAATGTGATAGGAATTGGCGAAAGCACCTGAATATCTATTCCTTCATCAGTCATGTCCTTGAGCCGCCGCTCAGTATCCCAACTGCGCTCGTCAATACGGCGGTAGTGCTTCCCAGCGGAGTAGATATCAGCCTGACACGGTCCACTATGAAGCAGTGTAGTCCAGCCATCACCACCATACTTCTTCCCCACATCAGGGAAATGCTTCGGAATAAAGTGAGTATGAAAGTCCACCTTCACGCTATCCATAAAATAGCTCCGTCATGATCCTGCTTGATGAGACACAATGTACTAAGACTTCACTCTGGTTCCTCCGCGTGCCTCAACGTAGGCTTCTCTATCCTTTAAGTATAGATTTTTGCTCAGCATCAAACAATATCGGTGTTCGGAAATACCGAACACCGATATTGTTTGATGCTGCTTTCTGTCTTGCACGAAGAGAGTACTTCACGTTATGATTGAATTGGAAATGCTCTCTCGTGCATTAGCAGCTTCAGTAGAAAAAAGACCTTTGCAGAAGGAGTTTCATGCATGTCTCAAACGATACCCACCGCATCAAAAACGAAGTCAGGGGATACCAGGAGACCTCCAGGTCCACGTAGTCTTTCGCCGCTTGGGAGTGTGCCTGAGATTGCGCGCGATGCTGAGGGCTTTGCGCTGAAGATGTGGCAGCACTATGGAGACATTGTTCGCAATCGCTTTTTGTTCTGGCCCGGTTATTTACTCTATCATCCCGATCATGTGAAGTACGTCCTGCATGATAACCATCGCAACTACGACAAACAGCTTCCAATGAAGGAGACGGTCAGGCCCTTCTTCGGCAACGGACTCTTCACCAACGATGGTCCGTCCTGGTTACATCAGCGACGACTCATGCAGCCGGCCTTCCACCATAGACATATCGCGCACTTTGGAACGACAATGACCGATGCTACACTTGCAACATTGGAACGCTGGCAGGGCGTTGTGTCGTACCCGCTGGATATTCCACTGGAAATGATGCGCCTTACGCCGCGTATAGCTGGCCTGACGCTCTTCAACCTGGACCTGAGTAGTGATGCCGATATCGTCGGGCGTACCTTTACCACGATGCTACCTCTGCTTATGAAATACTCTCTTGCCCCATTTCCCCCACTCTGGGTTCCCACACCGGGCAACCGTCGCCTGCAGGCTGGGATAGAGATGCTCAATCATATGGTGTATACCATCATCAGTGAGCGGAGAAAACACATCACCGACTCAGGCATGGAAACCGGGGACCTGCTCTCGATGTTGCTGATGGCACGAGATGAAGAGACAGGCGAGGGAATGAGCAATCAGCAAGTGCGTGACGAAGTGATGACACTTCTGCTTGCCGGGCATGAAACCACAGCAGCCGCTCTCATCTGGACCTGGTACCTCTTATCTCAGCATCCCGACGTCGAGCAACGGCTTCATGCTGAATTGGATAGCGTCCTGGGTGGAAAAACGCCGACCGTTGACCGCCTGAACGACCTGCCCTACACGCGTAGGGTGATTCAGGAAGCTATGCGGCTCTATCCCCCGGCCTTTGGAATCACACGCCATACGATTGCTGATGACGAGATTGGAGGCTATCGGGTTCCAGCCAACAGCATTATCTTCATGTCGCCACACCTTACTCACCGTCATCCAGCAATTTGGGAAGAGCCGGAGCGCTTCGACCCGGAACGCTTCTCTCCAGAACGCTCGACTGGTCGTCCGCGCTTTGCCTATTTCCCCTTTGGAGGTGGGCCACGTCTCTGTATTGGCAGTAACTTTGCCATGCTAGAAGCGCAACTTGTGTTGGCAACCATTGCCCAGCACTATTCCTTACGACTAGTCCCCGGCCATCCAGTCGAGCCCCAGGTGTCGGTGACGACGCGTCCTCGCTACGGCTTGCCTATGACGCTGCAACCTCGTTAGAGGATGCAAACACAGCAAGATGCCGGGAATCAATGGGATTGCATCCATATCCTATGCAATCCTAGCGCTTAAACTCCAGTATGTACAAAGAGAACTTCTACTGTCTTGAGAAGAATAACAAGGTCGCCGATGCACGAACGATTTTTGATATAAGCCATGTCTAGCCGCACTCGCTCGCTGTAAGAAATGTGCTGGCGCCCACTGATCTGCCATAGACCTGTAATTCCAGGCTTGACAGAGAGCCGCTTCGACGCAAATTCGCCGAAGCGCGGCAACTCACTGGGATGAATGATGCGTGGCCCAACCAGTGACATCTGACCGATCAGCACGTTCACCAATTGTGGAAGTTCGTCCAGGCTGGCTTTACGAATAACTCTACCCACACGCGTGATGCGCGGATCATGCTTCAATTTCATGTTTTGCAGATATTGTTGCCGTAACTCAGGATGCCGAAGCAGATAATCGTCTGCATCGGGGATCATCGTCCTGAATTTTAGTGCAAAGAAACGTTTTCCATGTTGTCCAACGATCTCTCTAAAGTGCAATATGCTTCCTCTATCGTCGAGTTTGATACAGAGAGCGATAGCGAGAAATACTGGAAGCATTACAAGAAGACCCAGCAGGGCAAGGATAATATCCAATACGCGCTTGATGAAATAATAAAATAGCGATGGCTCAGAGATGTCAACACTACCAGCACTATCAGAAACCAACTCAGATACAGCAACCTGGATGTCTATCGTCTTCTCATTCTCTTGTAGGAGAGAGGATGGAGAGCGTTCATCTCTCAGTTTTAATAAGGTCGAAGTTTCGCGTTTCACTCCTATGCCTTCTTTCTACATGCCTATGTAATTGATTATTGATGCTCATAACATAATCTATTTGTGCTTATTGACGGTTCAGTCTCTCTTTACATGATACAGATGGCCACAAATTGTATGGCTTATAAGCTTGATTGTTAAGTTAAGAAAGAGCTATCGGGCAACGCAGATGTACTCTACGTTGCCCGATAACTCTTTCTTTGCTTTATACACGGAATGTATGTTCAGAAGCAACTTGGCTTCTGAAGTAAAAGGGTGGGAGCTGACGGAAGTGTATATGATCTTAGCTTACTTGCTTCCCAGCCCATTTTCCAGTGCGTTTAATTGATCGAGCATCCAGGATTGGTAATGCTTGTTTGGTGGCATCGTCTCCGTAACCGGAACGATCGGTATCTGCTCCGCTTTGGCATCATTTTGCAGTTTGGTTGTGACTGGGGAGACCGTCTGCTGATTGTAGATTAAGATCTTAATCTGTTTCCCCTTCACTTGATTTTCGGCCGCGATGACGGTGTCGGCAGGTGGATCATTACCCTCTGCCATCGCCTTCTGAAACTCAAATGGTGTGAGCACTTTGAGACCTAGCGGTTGTGTTTGATAGAGATAAATTGTCTCCGTCAATCCAACTGGACTTCCGCTGTACTTCGCTTTGATCTCACTCATCTTTGTATGAACCTGATCAAGCGATTGTTTAAAGGTCTGAAAATTACTATCGAAGGTCGAGGCGTCAGTAGCATCCAGTTTTTTCAAATCATCGGTCATCGTCTGAGCAATTGCAACCATATTATCAACGTTATACCAGACATGTACGTTGTCGGGCAATTTGGTTGGAGCCAGATCAAAGCCTTTGATTAGGAGCCGACTACTATTGGGAGAGGCCGAGAGCAGCTTATCCATCCAACCATCGTAGCCCCCACTACTCTCAATGACAAGCTTCGCCTTTGTCACCGCCTTTGCATTGTTGACATTCGATTCATACTCGTGCGGATCGACATTCGGATCGGAGAGAATGCTCGTGACATCCACATGACTCCCGCCGATCTGCTTTACCACATCTCCATAAAAATTCTCTGCCGCTACAATGGGAATTGCGCCTGATGCAGCCGAGCCGCCCGTAGCACTACCGGTTGACGAACTTCCACAAGCACTCAACGCAAAGAAGGCGCAGAGGGCGGTCGCAAATAGCAGCAATACTCTTCTAAATAAGGGCATGAAAAAATCCTCCTCAAGCATCAAGATCAGACAACATTTACCCGATTATTGATACTCTATATCTATAGAAAAGATAACATGAAAAAAGAATGCTGTCAATGAAACAACATATCATTAAGTAGATGTTCGTTTTTATGGAAAAGAGAAGGGATTTGTTCGACAATCCTGCAACAAACTTGACAGCTTAAGGCTGCTGATGAGGTAGTACGAAGAAATCATGCAAGAGTTTTATCACCAGTACGTTTTCTATGAGATAGCATATAGCGGCTGATGAGCCAGCCGCTATCTCGCAGGTGTGCTCTGTTAGAGGCTTTATTGAAAAGTTAATCACTTTCCAGCCATTTTTGGGGATTGTAGCTATAGAACCAATCCGTGTATGTATAATCATCGTATGACCTTTGAAAGAGTAGCTCGTTTCGTAGCAAGGCAGTGAGGCCAGCGCTGTGGATAATGTCGCCGAAGAGATGGGCACTCTGCTGAACGCGGGCAGTGCGAGGAAGGCGCTCTGCTTGATAAGCGCGAAAGGTTTTGTCGATGTCTCCCCCATAGTGGGCGAGTAAGTCAGCGAGACAGGCTGCATCTTCCAGGGCCTGACAGGCTCCCTGGGCGATGTGTTGAAGCATCGGATGGGCGGCATCTCCAAGCAATGTAATGTGATGCTTCGTCCAGTTGGTAAGAGGAGGCCGGTCGTAAAGTGGCCAGCGTCGATCGCGCTTTACTTTCATCAAAGCTCTTCTCACGCTGGGATGCGTGATGGCAAAATGCTCTTCTAACTCGTCCTGGGTTCCCCAGTCGTCGGAGTCGGCGCGGTAGCGATCACTCTTGAAGACGGCGACCTGGTTATAGAGTTCCCCGCGCCGCACCGGATACTGAATGAGATGCAGATTAGGGCCGATCCAATACCTGATCGTGTCTGAGCCGCCGTGCTCCAGCACCTCCTCCATCGGAATCGCCCCACGATAGGCCACAAATTCCGAGGATACCGGCTCACTATCCTGCGCCATCAGCTTGCGTGCTACTGACCGCAGACCGTCGGCAGCGATGACGGCGGTGCATTGGTATGTGGAGCCATCGGCGCAGGTAACCAATGCAGCATCGCCCAGATCTTCGATGGTGACCACCTCCCGACTCGCTTCCAGAGTGATCGCGCTGCTCTGCCGGCAGGAATCCAGCAAGATGGTAAGCAGATCGCTGCGATGCATGACCAGGTAGGAGTAGGTATAAGCTTGTTGGAATTTTGCGCCCAGATCTAAAGCACTGAGCTGTTCTCCATTAATGGCATCCACCAATGTGAGCCACTGAGGATAGACAGCATAGGTTCGTATCCTATCGAGCACACCAAGTTCGTCGAGCACGCTTGAACCATTGGGCGCTATTTGAATTCCAGCTCCAATCTCGCCGAATTCAGATGCCCTCTCAATCAGATGAACTGCGTAACCCTTTCTTGAGAGCGCCAGAGCAGTAGCGAGACCTCCAATACCGCCTCCAATGACTAAAAATGGAATGTTTGTGTACTTCTGGCTCATATCTTTCCTCCCCACTTCTCGTTGTTAGCGAAGTGATTGCAAAGGGACTCCTGCGACTACGCGATTCTTGAACGCTCCCAGCCCGTCGACGGATACCTCAACAACGTCACCGGGTTGGAGCCAGGGATACTGATCTTCTCCATGTACGAGAGATAGTTCGAGAATGCAGCCAGTTCCGCACGTGCCTGATCCGATCAGGTCGCCCACTTTGACCTTTGTACCACGCGAGGCATAGGCGATCATTTCTTCGAAGCTCCAATAGATATCGGCCAGAGATGCTTCCGAGTACTTGTGCCCGTTGACGAAAGCGCGCATGGTGAGATCATAGGCCCGCGCTTTTCGCAGAGGCTCCAGTTCATCAGATGTGACAAAGAAGGGTCCAATGCTGGTTGCGAAGTCCTTGCCTTTCACTGGTCCCATGCTCAGACGCATCTCCTCTCGCTGGAGGTCGCGAGCGCTCCAATCGTTCATAACCATAAAGCCTGCAATAGAACGCTCGGCTTCTTCTGGTGTCAAATTTGATCCTTCACGTCCGACGACTGCAACTACCTCAAGCTCGTAGTCGAGTTGCCTGGTACCGGGCGGCACTGCAACTTCTTCATCAGGTCCAATGATGGCGTAAGGATTAGAGAAGTAGAAAACAGGCAACTGGTACCACAACGGGTCCATTTCCAGACCACGCCGCTGCCGGGCGGTTCGCACATGCTGCTCAAAGGCGTAGAAATCTCGGAAGGTGGGCGGAGACGGAATGGGAGCGCGCAAGCGAGCCTCGTTAAGCGGTAGAACATCAACAGGATGAGCTTGTGCACGCTCTCCTGCCTCGGCGAGAAGTGTTCCATCGTCGCCGAGTAGATTGAGTAACGCAAGACCCGGTTCCAGAGCATGGATATGCTCTCCCATGACAAGACCCACACGGTCAATTGCACTTTCTGGATAGCGAAAGGTCGCCCAGCGCATCGTTTCTTTACCTCTCTCTTGCTAATCAATCCCCGATTACTTAGGCTCAACAGTCTCAGTACGAGGTGCAGACCAGGAGTAGGCATAACTTGGATCATCGAGTTCCTGCACGAAGTTTGCAAGATGAAGTGGATGGAAGGTATCCCACATCACAGCCTGCTCTTCAGTTCGGGTGGCTCCAACAGACTTCTCGGCTAGCCCTGGTTGAGGTCCATGAGGCACTCCAGATGGATGGATTGTGATTGATCCACGCTCAATGCCTTTGCGAGATCCAAATGTACTCGATACATAGTACATAGACTCTTCTGCATTCAGGTTCGAGTGATGATATGGAACCGGAACAGCTTGTGGGTCCCAGTCGAGGAGGCGTGGACAGAACGAGCAAATGACAAAATTATGTCCCTCAAAGGTTACGTGAGCCGTTGGAGGCATATGGACTTTTTTGACGATTGGCTCAAAGTCCGCGATATTAAATGTCCACGGATAGCAATATCCGTCCCAGCCGACGAGATCAAATGGATGGTAATCGAGGAGATAGGTTTGATACCCTCCACGTGCACGCACTTTAACTTCGTACTCACCGGGTTCTTCGTGTGTGACAAGCTCTCCAACAGGATGAATATCCCGATTATAGTATGGCGCGTGTTCTAGCAACTGACCATACTCGTTGCGATAGTGGCGCGGAATTTCGATCATCCCCGGTGAAGTGAAGACTAGATAACGCTGTGATCCTTGAGGTTGGAAACGATACGTCGTGCCGCGCGGCATCACAATATAGTCTCCCTCAGAGTACGACAGGTTGCCAAAGATAGTCTCCACTACTCCCGAGCCTTCATGGACAAAGATAACCTCATCTCCCTCGCCATTGCGGTAGAAGTAGTTCATCTCCTGGTCGGGGCGACAGAATGCAAGCTCTAGATCATCATTCCACAGCAGCAGTCGGCGTCCGCTTAGTGCATCCCCAAAGGGAGGGACTTGTCCTGTGCGTAAGTGATGATGAACGTGCTTTTCAGGTATCCACTCCTGACGACGAATTGGCTCGAACTCTCCCAGTCCTCGCAGTCGCTCAGGAAGCTGCAAATGATAAAGGATCGATTCATTTCCTGAGAAGCCCTCCAGCCCAAAGACCTCTTCAGCTAACAGGGTACCATTGTGCCAGGATTGTGTGTGGCGCTTCTTTGGCACCTGACCTCGTTGTTGGTACATCGGCATGATGCTCGTTCCTTTCAGTTCTCTCTTCAATGCTGTTTTTTCTGTCAGGCATACTTTTGAAGAAATTCGACGAGTGGTCCATTGACATGCTCAGGATGAGTAAGATTGGATGTGTGACCTGCGCCTGGGACGCTAACGAAGCCTGTGCTGTTGGCAAGGGCCTTATGTAGAGCATAACCATGTTCAGGAGGTATTGCAACATCGGCATCGCCATGAAAGACCAGAACAGGACAGGTAATCTCGTTCAGCCGATCAGTGACGTCATCTCGATCTACCAGGACATCGATGGTTGGAGCTATCGCCTCTTTCGGCATCTTTGCCCATTTCTCGAACCAGGGCTTTGGATCGTAGCTGCTTCCTAACAGGAATCCGGCTAATCCCTCCTGGACGTTGGCCGGTCCATTTGCCAACCACTCGGCTTTGATGTTGTGAAAGGCGGTGATTGTCTCTTGAGAGTCAGTACCAGAACGGGTATCGATGAGTACCAACGCCTTCACGCGTTGAGGTTCCAGGAGTGCAGCGCGGAGCGAGAGAAATGCACCTTGTGACATACCTACCATAGTGGCCTGTTGGATTGCAAGATGTGATAGAATGCCCAGACAGTCTCTCGCCGAATCCCAGTACGTAAAAGGACTGGGGATGCCACCTGTCTTGCCAAAACCGCGCTGATCCCAGGTGATGCATCGAAAGTTATCAGAAAGTACCTCAACTTGAGGAGCAAACATCTCATGATCCATGAGGAAGCCATGACTAAAGATGACGGCCGGACCAGTTCCACCTGAGTCCTCATAGTAGAGAGATTGTCCATTAACATCTGCGTATGGCATAATTTACTCCTCACTTCTTGTCGCGTACTTGCTGCATATCTACGAGACCACTCTGGAGTAGGAATCCAAGCTCGTCATTGATTGCCCAGATCTCTCCAATTTTACCATCTGCGTTAAAGCGAAAATAGACGATCTGAACCATCTCGATGGTTTTTCCTGTGGGTGGAATCCCGAAGAGCTCACCCTTATGCGTTCCCGAAATTGTATAGCGAGTGATAACGGTATCTCCTTCGCCAACCTGGTCTTCAATCTGTGAATGATAGTTGAGGAAGGCATCTCGTAAGTGATGGAGACCTCCTGAAAATCCTTCATGCCCCTTATAGCTACTCGCGATATACTCTAATCCACGTCTTTTATGCACCAGGTCGGGAGCATAAAATTCGTCTAATATATCCGTGCGACCTCCATTAATAACCTCTGCGTTGAGGCGACGAATAAGTGCCTTGTTTTCCTCTACACCCATGACTAGTTCTCCTGAACGTAAACTATGGCTTACCTGGCGCATGGGAACTTTCGCCGCCAGCCTGCGGGGGCCTGGGGAAGATGATGCCGTATTCCTCTCCAATGCGGTTAGCTTTTTCCATCCACTCTGGTGGAGGGGGGCCAGCCGGTGGGCGGGGTGGCAGCGAGAGTGTAAGCGCGACTTCTCCGAGGCCTCTAAAAAACCCTTCATTCCCGCCAGGTACGGTGAAGCTGAGGAGTCGTGCTTCGTCGGTGTCTAAGGTAAACCAGTGTACTTTGCGTTTTGGTAGATAGACGAACGTCCCTGGAGGTGCCTCAAATACTTCATCCTCGACATAGAATTTGAGTGAACCTTCAACAACGTACATCGCCTCATCCTCTCTCGTGTGAATATGTGGAGGTGGTCCGAAGCCTTTCGGCACCAGCCCTTCAAGAAACATGATCTGGCCTGCCGTGTCCTGGACCTCTGCTAAGAAGGTGATCATCTGGCCCCGGTACCAGATGGAGGAAGGCTTCCCATCGGGTGTCATATCTCCACGTCGGCGTGTATAGGCTTTGGGTTGACTATATTCTGTCATTCCTTTTTCTCCTCTATTCATCGAATCAGGATAGATACTAGACAAGGGACTGCTTGAATAGCCGGGTAGCCCACTGCTCGACAGTAGTAAGCTCAATCGGTAGCTCTCGGAGCACGTCCGTCATATCTGGCGTCATCAGTGGTTCCGTTCCATAGTGCAAGTGCCAGCGAAAGATGTCAGCTAAATCATGAGCAGTCGCCTCACCCATCTGCGGTTTAATCTGTTGCTCAAAGTTATCAGGCGAGACCGGATAGTAGTGAACAGGGTATCCTAGAGCGGCGGAGAAGCAAGCCGCCAGGTCGTTCCCGGTTAAAGCTTCTGGACCTCCAAGATCAAGAATGGAGCCAGCAAGGTCGGGTCGCTGCAACGCCTTGACTGCTAGAGCCGCCTGATCTTCCACGGTAATCCAGGATACTCGTGCATCGGCCGCATAAGGGAAACCAACAACTCTTTGCTGTATGATCATCGCCAATGCCTGCGGAGTGGAGAAGTTCTCCAGATAAACGACGGGACGTAGAATGATGCTTGCTACCCGGCTTTGTTGCAGGTAAGTCTGAGCTTCGCGTCTCACTTCCAGGTGAATGACGTCCGTTGGCTCTGGGGGTACAGGGCCGCTGGTAGTGAAGACGATGTGCTTTACTCCTGCTGCTACTGCCGCATCAACCGCGTTATGCATATATTTAATGGTAATCGAATGTTCAATGATGGCAGGAAGCTGAAGAAAAATAGCGTCTACACCATGACTGGCTGCTTCAAGTGATGAACGGTCTGCCAGGTCCCCTAGAGCAACCTCCGCGCCTGCTTGCACTAGTGACTCAGCGTTCCCCCGGCGATGAATAAGTGCGCGGACGTGATGACCCTGCTCCAACAGTTTTCTGACAACAGGTTCCCCCTGAACACCGGTAGAGCCATAGACCAGCACCTTAATTTTATTAGCTAACATTGACAGCCCTCCCTCTTACGGTGCAACTTGTTCGCTGGATAGTCGCACCGACTTATTCGTCAAGTACTCCCTTTCGAGAGGACTATATGTACCTATAAGTTTACGCAAAACAACAAAGGTTGTCAGTCCATTTGAGTTCGCTTCTGAGTTCAGGTAAGTTCGTATCTACTCTTCTGTTTTTGCCGAGAATTCGTGCCGGAAAAAGATACGAAACAACATGAACTTAAAAGCGAATTCAGATGGACTGACAACATCCCCCCTCATAGGTAAACTTGTAAGTAAACACCGAGCAAGTATAAACAGCTATTTTAGCAAAGAAAGGAAAAACACTTGTCTGAAATTGATACTCTCTCTGCTCACGTACAAATACAGAACCTGTATAGTCACTATTCCTTCGCTTTTGATGGTGACGACCCAGAAGATATGGCTAACTGCTTTACACAGGACGCCAAATGGGACTCAGAGCTGCATGGACACTTCGAGGGCCGTGACACCATCAAAGGCATCGTAGAGATGGCGAAGAATTTCGGTACCCGGCGACCATATCATTTAACTATGAACGTTATGATCCGCCAGTTAGAGGGAGATACAGCAAATTGCTCAGCACGATTTATGCTGGTCGAAAATACTCTGGGTCCAACTGCATTTGGGCAGTATAACGACGTAATCGTCAAGGAAAGCGATGGCTTGTGGCGCATTGAGCATCGACAACTGGTGGAGATATGGCGTCACCCTGCTTCCATCAGTGTAAATAAGTAATAAATATTGATAAACGTAGAAGTGAAAGATCGTTGAGAAGGGATGCATGCAATGGATGGTAATACAAATACTTCAGATGGAGATAAGTCGAGGAATCATCATCTTATTGTAGTGCGAGCGGATGAAGGACAAGCTTTATGGCATCTTGGAACACTCGTCATCTTTAAAGCTACCGGAGTGGATACAGGGGATCAGTTTGCTCTCTCCGATAACTATGCCCACCAAGGTGTCGGTCCGATGCTGCATGTACACGAACGAGACGATGAGTCCTTTTACGTACTCGAAGGAGAGATTGGCTTCCAGGTTGGAGATGAGATAATTTCTGCCAGTGCTGGCGACTTCCTGATCTTGCCTTATGGAATCCCCCACCGCTTCTGGGTCAAATCAGAAAGAGCGCGATTTCTCGTTCTCTCCACACCAGCCGGGTTAGATCGATTCATTCAGGCCACCGCAAAGCCAGCCCTTACACGAACTCTCCCTCCACCACCTGCTGGCCCACCAAGCCCTCAAGAATATGAGCAATTAGTAAATACAGCTCATAAATATGGTTACGAAATACTTGGACCACCTCCCGGTACTACCATGTAAGACGAGCAGGGCGATCACAGAATCGCCCTCATTCAGTTGCCTTAGTTTAAAGGTAAGCAGCTTTTGGAAGAGCAAATACTGCTCCAGTCAGCTTCACCTCTTCAAGATAGATTGGTTGATAGGTACGCTTTGTAAATACCCATTGCCCATCTAGTTTCATCATCTCGTCAATGGACAAGCCAAAGTTGTTAAGGCCACCACCGTCATGACGACGGCCAACCTCATGCATATACCAACGAGCATGTGCTTTATCTCCGTGAAGTTCCACTACACTCGTAATAGGCAGATTTAAAAAGAACTCGTAGTCCTCAATCAATTGTTGTGCCATAGCGATGATTGTGTCGCGTCCCTTCAACAGAGCATCTACGGGTGGTTTGAGGTCCCATATCCCGTTGGGTGCCCAAAGAGCTTGAAGTGCCACAATATCACGGCGATTGGTAGCATCCGCAAACCGTCCAGCCAACGCCTGTACCGCTCGCTCGTCCTCCACCATTTGTGCATTAGAGTTATTATTCAACATATTCTCTCTTTCTCTACTCGTGCGCTTTGTATGGTCGGTTTGCCATTAAGCGGGCATTCGCAGGTACTCCTCCCTCTGCATAAAGGTGAGCGCGCGTTTCAAGCAGTAGAGATCGTACTCGTTCTACATCAGCACCTATAAGTTTGCCATTTTGCTTCATCAGCTTCCCTGCAACGAGGACCGTATCCACATCGCGCGGCCCCGCCCCGGTGACGATTGCAGCAACAGGATCGTTGAGGGGTGTAAGGTGTAAGCTGTTCGTGCGCACCAGCACAATATCAGCTTGCTTGCCAGGGGTGAGACTTCCAATCCGATGATCCAAGCCATAGGCGCGAGCACCTTCAATTGTCGCCCATTGCAAAGCATCGCGCGTCGAAATATCGAACGTTGTGGGTGGATGTCCCATCTCCCAGGCTGCTTGAAGGATTCGCATGCGTTCCTGTTGAAGTGCCATGCGCATCTGCACAAACATGTCCCCTGAAATGGGAGCCGAACTATCGACGCCCAGGCATGGATGCAATCCCTGCGCGAGTCCACGACCAGTTACGGGTGCGTTGTGCAGGCCCATCTCGCACTCGGGTGTAACGCACAAGAAGCCGCCTGAATCAGCGATCATCTTGAGCTCCTGGTCTTTCAAACGTAAGGCATGCACAAAGACGGTATCAGGACCTAGCAAGTGTGCCATACTCTCAATCGCTCCAGGAGCGTCGATGTGCAGCGCGATGCGAGCATGAAGTTCGCGCGCGAGGTTAAAATCATGCTCATTGATTTCTGGTGTTGTAAAGTCCGGTCCGCGCAAAGCCATCCCAAACGTGAGCAGTTGATTTTCAGAAGAGAAGTATGTGTTCCGCACTCGGCGCGCATCCTCTGGATGAGGAAGTACACTGTGCTGCCACCACTCTCCCAATGGTTCGAACGGCGTGCCGTGCCCAAAGATGGCTCGTATGCCCGACTCTTGAAGTGCCGCGACCCCCGCATCTGCATGCTCAGAACTGTTGATTTCAATCGCCCAATCCTGGATTGTGGTGATGCCAACATCCAGTGACTCAAGCGCGCCAGCCAGCGTTCCGGCGTACACATCCTGTGGTCGATGCCAGCGCGAGTACACGCCCAGAATCTGCCCAAAATACTCTTCAAAGGTCATATCGGCATTAAGATTGCGGATCGCGGTCTGTGCGGTATGACGGTGAGAATCCACGAAGCCTGGAAAGACGATCATATCAGTTGCGTCGATGATTTGGGCATCTGATGCCTCAAGAGATGGTCCGACAGCGACGATGGTATCTCCTTCGATCAGTACATCTGCCCAACCGAAATCACCAAGCTGTGGATCGAGAGTAATGATGCATCCGTTACGAATAAGGAGTCTTGAAGCGGCCATGTTCACCTACCTCTTCTTAAATTACGAGTTACGAGACTACGATCCCAATTGTGGTAACTCTGTGACACCAAGCTGGCGTAGAAGACCAAGTTCATCGCCTATTGCCCAAATTTCTCGGATCTTCCCATTGACGAAACGAAAGAGCACAACCTCAGCTACATCGATCCGCCTTCCAGTAGGAGGAATACCGAGAAAATCGCGCGTATGCGTACCTTGAACGGTATAGCGAGTCATGACCGTCTCACCAACAGCCATCTGCTCATCAATAATGGAATTCCAGTCAGGAAAGCCACTGTGAAGCTCTAGCGCGGTCTGTTTAAATCGTTCGATGTTCGTCAATGCCTGCGAAGGTTTGTCGGGTTGCGCAGAGCTTTTTCCTTTGAGGATAGAAAGAGATTTTGCGAGAGCACCACGAACATGACGTAGCTCTGGATCGAGAATCTCATCTGCAACTTCCATATGACCTGCATTGATGACTTCCGCGTTGAATCGCTGAATGGTTGCCTTGTTGCTTTCTTCGATTGACATACAAAACCCTTTCCTGCTATGTTCTTTACAAATTAGAGCATGTTCCTACCACCGTTGATTGGAAGATAGGTACCAGTGATGAAGCGCGCCTCTGACGACGCGAGCACAAGCACTGCGCCCGCGACATCTTCGGGCAGGCCGTTCCGCTTGAGTGGCGTCATCTGGGCTTCCATGTCCTTAATCTGCTGCGGCAGAAATGCATTCGCTTCGGTCATGATGATCCACGGCGCTATCGTATTCACGCGGATGTTATGCACACCCAGTTCCAATGCCAGGCTCCTGACGAAACTTTCGGATGCACCTTTCGATGTACTATGAGCCATGAACCCTGGAGTTGGATTGCGCGAGAGGTTAGAGCCGATCACGATGATGCAGCCCTGCTTCTGCTCAATCATGGAAGGTACAGCTATCTTACAGGGATAGAAGAGAGCCTCCAGTTCTTGAACCAGATGAATCTTAAGGTCCTCCCACGGAAGTTGAAGGAATGGAGTAGGATTCTCATTAGTAGTGAGCGCATTTAAAACGAGCGTATCGATAGGTCCAAGCTGCTCGCTCACTTGTTGTACCATTGATCTAACCTGCTCTTCATCCCGAACATCCCCCTGTACGGCTAACGCGGCTCCGCCTTCTGCAGTAATAGCGTCCACCACCTTCTGGGCTGCATCAGCGTGCTTGTAGTAGTTGACGCCCACGGACGCGCCGTGATGTGCGAGTAGTTTCGCCGTGGCCGCACCAATACCCCTGCTGGCTCCCGTAATGAGCACGACGCGTCCTTGCAGAAGATAGGGAGTTATAGCAGCACTTTGTTTACTAGTTTCGGACATACTGTTCTCCTTATACCGCTTCTACTTCATACGTGGAAATATGATGCCGTATTTATCTCCAGCTTCTTTCAACTTCACGAGGTCTGGCGGACCTTCTGGCATAGATGGAATAGTAAGATCCGTTACGGGTTCGCCCACGCATCGAAAGAGTCCATCATGGCCGCCCGGCGTGACAAAAGCTAATAACTTTGCTATTTCCGATTCAATTGTGAACCAGTGTTCTATGCCGCGTGGTAAAAAGGCAAATGTGCCCGCCGATGCCTCAATCCTTTGATCTGCGACGTACACGGTAATCTTACCTTCGGCTACATATATACCTTCATCCTCTTTTGTATGAATATGAGGTGGAGGTCCTGCTCCCCGTCGCCCGCCACCCTCAAAGAAGGTTATCTGACCTCCCGTGTCCTGTCCTGTCGCAAAAAATGTATACAGTTGACCATGATAGACCAGAGTTGCACTCTCGCCGTTTGGCATACTGTCGCCTGCACTGCGCGCATACGGTTGGAGTCCGTTAGAGCTTAACATAGGTTCTCCTTCTCTTTGAAATGAAGCGAATCGACGCCTTCCAGTTGCGTATTTGTTCGTGTAGAACTGATGTGATAGGATACAAAAATACTATGTAACCAAAACAGCCATCTATATCCTGAGCAGTCACGTCTAAGGGCAGGACATTAATCCACCTTTTTCACTGGTTCGTAGTGGCCTCTTCGGATCATCTTGTTGTAGAAAGTCTACCTATCTAGAGGGAGATTGTCACTCCATATTAGTTCGCTTCTGAATTCAGGTGACTTCGTGTTATTCTAAGATTGTTTCGGTGGAGGATCAATCATGAACCATACCAGTGTCGGTATGAATGCAAGACATCGCTACGGCAAGGCAAGAGACTATGCGTTTGGAATTGCGACACTGACGTTGCGCGAGAAAGCTCACTTAACCCAGCAGGAGTTAGCCACACATATCGGCATAAGTACAAGAGCACTGCAAAACTGGGAGAGTGGTAGTAGCTATCCTAAAAGTGCCTATCTCAGGAAACTTATTGAGATTTATGTGCTTCAACATGCTTTCACTCCTGGAAAAGGAGGGATGCAAGTAACTCATTTATGGAAATCGGGAATTTCCCCGATTTTGAATCGAGCAGGTCTTGCAGAAAAACAAGAGCAAGTAACTTCTCAGTTGAAATTCGGCGTTTCCTGCGATCAAAACT
>JAABUQ010000225.1_pt1 | contig 126899 bp, 107 predicted proteins | sample 5560001 | NCBI WGS metagenome assembly JAABUQ01 (sample SAMN10711888, study PRJNA513371) | rock metagenome | isolation source: Antarctica rocks | place: Antarctica: Victoria Land, Finger Mt nord | collected 2015-12-18
CTTTAATTTTGCTTTTTCTCTTCATTTCTGGCGCGCCAGAAATGAAGAGAAAAAGCAAAATTAAAGAATAGAAGTGTTCAGGCAGCGAAGCTGCTACTCCCATTCAATGGTAGCGGGCGGCTTGGAGGTAATATCGTAGACCACGCGGTTGATCGCCGGAACCTCGTTGACGAGGCGGTTGGAGATGCGGCCTAGCAAGTCGGGGGGAATCTTGGCCCAGTCGGCGGTCATAAAATCACCTGTTGTCACAGCGCGCACAGCGACTACATTGGCGTACGTGCGTATATCCCCCATGACGCCGACGCTCTGCAATGGAGTCAGGACGGCGAAAGCCTGCCCTAGATCGCGATAGATGCCAGCTTTGCGAATCTCTTCAATAACGATCTTGTCGGCCGCTCGCAGCGTCTCCAGACGTTGCTCGTCGATTGCGCCAATGATACGGATGGCCAGGCCGGGTCCGGGGAAGGGATGGCGCCAGACCCATTCTTCGGGCAGGCCCAGGGCCGCGCCAATCTCGCGTACCTCGTCTTTAAAGAGCATACGCAGTGGCTCAACCAGCTTGAGCTGCATATCGGCGGGCAAGCCACCGACGTTATGATGCGTCTTAATGCGTTGCGCTGTCGAGGCCGTATCATGGCTAGTACTCTCAATCACATCAGGATAAAGCGTCCCTTGCGTCAGAAACTGAATGGAACCATTTTTTTCCGCCAACCGCTCCGCCTCAGCCTCAAAGATCCGGATAAACTCGGTGCCAATGATCTTGCGCTTCTCCTCCGGATCGATCACGCCAGCGAGCCGGTCCAGGAAGCGGGTGCGAGCGTCCACCACCACCAGTGGAATATGCATGTGCTCGCCAAATGTCGCCACCACCTGCTCACGCTCGCCTGACCGCAGCAGGCCGGTATCAACAAAGACACAGGTCAACTGAGATCCCACTGCCTGGTGCACCAGCAGGGCGGCAACCGCCGAATCCACACCACCGGAGAGGCCACACAACACCCGCTCTGTGCCCACCTGCTCTCGGATAAGCTCCACCGTCTCCTCGATCACACGGCCAGGCGTCCAACTGGGCGTGCAACCACAAATGCGAAAAAGGAAATTGCGAATAATCTCTTTCCCCTGTGGCGTATGCGACACTTCAGGATGAAACTGTAGGCCGATATAGCCCTGTGGATGCCCCATCGCCGCAACTGGATTGCTCTCAGTTATAGCGAGAACGCGGAAGTCCGGAGGTAGCACATCAACACTATCACCATGACTCATCCAGACCGGCAGGCGCAGAACACTCTCACCGTCTTGCTTTGAAGTCGGCTCAGGCGGAGCGGTAATTCCCTCAAAGATTCGATAATTCGCCTCGTCGACCGTCGAGCTGGGCACAACGTCGATTAGCGCTGGACCATATTCGCGCAGCCCCTGAGCGGGTGCAACATGACCCCCCAACTGTAGAGCCAGGAGCTGCATACCATAACAGATACCCAGGATAGGAAGGCCACTGTTCAGAATAGCCGGATCACATGTGGGAGCATTTGTATCATAGACACTCGCGGGTCCCCCCGAAAGAATAAAGCCCTTAATATCCAGATGCTCATTCTGCTTCAGTTCCGCCAGAGTAGTACTGGCGGTCAGCAACTCACTGTAGACCTGACACTCGCGAATACGCCGGGTAATCAAGCGACTATATTGTGAACCATAATCAAGAACAATCACCGCCTCACGGCGCTCCAACGTATGCATGAATCCCCTTCCCCGTCCTGCATCAGCCGCGTAGCGACAATCCCTTGCGGTTGTCGTTAGGCCAGGGCACATCTCCCATTCGTGAACGACGACAACCGCAAGGGATTGTCGCTACGCGGCTGAGTCCAATATCAATAATAAAGTATATCACACCGAAAGCGTCTAACTTCCGCTTCCTCCACCTTCTCGCGCCTTTGAGGCTCAGTCTATGGATTTATAGTTTTTACTTTTTTACACATCTTGGGCTCAGCCCAAGATGTGTAAAAAAGTAAAAACTATAAATCCATATTTTATCGGTTTCTTTGCATATTTCCATTTTTCCAAACTTTTGTGCAACGCACAAAAGTTTGGAAAAATGGAAATATGCAAAGAAAAGGGACGAGTGGAAGAGGTGGTATGAGAGAATATCAATGGGGCTGTGCATGGGTAACAGAAGACGTTCCATGCCTTGCTGCTTCAAGACAGGTCACGCCCTGGAATCCAACCTGGGCACGGTGACGTATTCCGGCGGGTAAGATCATACAATCGCCAGGCTCTAACTCTACGAAAGAGACTGTGCCCGCCGAATCGATCGTATCGGGAAAGTAGAAGCGGATCGATCCACGCACACAATATAAAACCTTCTCATAGTCATGGGTATGAGCAGAGTATGTATCACTGGGCGCATTCGACCATGTATAGAAAGGCAACCCTTCTTGTTGAATGCGCCTGCGTAACTCTTGCTCTTGTGGTGGATAATTCTCCTGCCAACGAATAATGTGCATCCTGAACTCCTGATATCGACATTATGCTCTGCATTTGCAGGCATAATGATTGAAATATTATATAAAGCGATAAAATGTTGTTTCTGTACTTTTGCTCTGCAAAATGTTTACTCTGCATTTATCACTGAAAACATTATCTTAGTATAGTGCATCTATATAAACGGGGTGTGAAAAGAAGGCAAAAAGTATGTTAACAATGCCATATATGTAGGTCGAACGTTGAGGCGTGAGTTAAAACACAGAATGTGCTGGGAGCGAGCTGAAAGGAGACTATTGAAGTCGTTCTGCGAAAACAGTACAATAGAGAGCAATACTCTTAACATACTCTTAAGAAACGGTTAGAGACGCCGCGCGATGGTAATAAAAAAGCATTGCCTGCGTATCTGGCTGGATGGTGTGGCATACAAATGCCTGGATGAGGAAGGTAAATCTTCTTATGGGTACGACACTGGTGACCGCAACCCTTTTTCAGTTGCAGCAGCTAGACCTTGATCTGGATCGCCTGATGGCGGAGAAGCAAACACTGGCGACCGCCCTTCAGGGCAACGCCTCACTGCGCAAAGCGCGGGCAGAGTATGAGGCGGCGCGGCAAAAGTTGCAGGTTAGCTTGCAAGCGCAGAGGGAAGCGGCATGGGCGCTTGAGGACCTCACACAACGTCTAAAGTCAGTAGAGGATCGTCTCTACAATGGATCGGTGAACAACGCCAAAGAGATGAATGCTCTACAAGTAGAGGTGCAACGTCTGCACACTCAGCAAAACTCCCAGGAAGAGATTGTGTTAGAGCGCATCGATGCGGAAGAGACGTTGGCGAAGGATGTGGAGCAGAAGCACGAATTGGTCTCTACAGCAGAAGAGAACTGGCACCAAGAGCACGCGGGATTGCAACAGCGACTCGACCAGCTAGAAGCGCGGATGCAGCAACTACAGATCAGGCGAACGGGCATAACCCAGGGTCTGGATGAGAATCTGTTGAAACGCTACGAGACGCTGAGGCGCAGCAAGCAGGGCAAAGCGATCTCTAAGATTGAGCAGAACTCATGTCAGTGGTGCAGAGTGATTCTGACGCCAAGTGAGATACAGCGCGTGCGGCTGAGCTCAGACGTACAAACCTGTATGAACTGTGGACGTATTTTGTATTATGAGCGATCGTAGATAAGAGTTGATTTGTGTTAAATTCTTCCATTTTTATAAATTTTTGTGCATACACAAAAATTTATAAAAATGGAAGAATTTAACACAAATCAACTCTGAGCCTTGTAACCCGTGCATAATTTGAAACGTATCTATTGCATATCTCAAATAGTTTTATCTCCAGAGGAGAATCCTCACTGGATGCCTCGATAGAAGACAAAGAAAGCAGGGTCTGAACCGATGGATGCTCAGGCTACATACATGTACCAAAACCCGAATGATCAGGGGTCAAGGGGGCCGCAGCGTCCCGATAGCGGAGGAAATGGTAACAACTCAGGCAATCCGCAAGGTGGGAACGGCTCCCCTCTCCTCTTCAGGACCATCATCATCGTAGTGGTAGTGATAGTGGGTTTCTTCCTCTTCCAACTTTTCACTCAGAACAATAGCAGTAGCGGTGGTCCCGACACAATTGAAGTGCCTTACAGCACATTCTATAGTCAGGTCAAAGCAGGCAATGTCGAGAACGTGACCTTTCAGGGACAGGATGCAACAGGAACCCTCAGAAATGCCATCTCAGTAACGGACGCCAATGGGAACACCAAATCAGGCAACAAATTCCACTTCACCGCCTTGCCCGATGGCGACCCCACGCTAAACCAGTTGTTGCAACAAAATCACGTCCAGGTGCAGGCCAAGCCCGCTTCGGACAACAACCTGTTATGGGGAGTTCTAATTAACTTCCTGCCGTGGGTCCTGTTGATAGGTGCCTTTTTCCTCATCTTCCGTCGTGCCACACAGAGCCAGCAAAACATCTTTAGCTTTGGCAAGAGCAAGGCAAAAGTTGTCCTCGAAGATAGGCCCTCAACAACATTTGCTGATGTCGCTGGAGTGGACGAGGCCAAGAACGATCTGGTAGAGGTCGTGGAGTTTCTCAAGACGCCACAGAAGTTTCAGCGCCTGGGCGGCAAAATTCCGCGCGGCGTACTGCTCGTAGGCCCTCCAGGAACCGGTAAAACGCTGCTCGCGCGTGCTGTGGCGGGTGAGGCTTCAGTTCCTTTCTTCTCGATGAGCGGCTCCGAATTTGTTGAAGTGCTTGTCGGTGTTGGTGCCAGTCGTGTGCGCGATCTCTTTGAGCAGGCCAAAAAGGCATCACCAAGCATCATCTTTATCGACGAAATCGACGCTGTCGGTCGCCAGCGTGGCTCCAGTATTAACAGTAATGACGAGCGTGAGCAAACTCTGAACCAGCTCCTCGTCGAAATGGACGGTTTTGACACTCGCCAGGCTGTCGTCGTCCTGGCTGCCACCAACCGACCAGATGGACTGGACAAGGCTCTGCTGCGTCCTGGCCGCTTTGATCGCCGCGTCACCGTAGAACGACCAGACTGGAATGGCCGACTCGCCATTCTCAAGATCCACACGCGCAAAGTGCCGTTGGCAAAAGACGTAGACCTGGTAGCCGTAGCGCGCGCCACACCTGGAATGGTTGGTGCCGACCTGGAAAATCTCGTCAACGAAGCCGCCCTGCTGGCCGCGCGCCGCAACCTGGATGCAGTCACCCAGGTCTGCTTCACCGACTCGCTGGACAAGATTCTAATCGGTGCGGAGCGTCCATTGATCTTAAGCGACGAGGACCTGAACATCATCGCTTATCATGAAGGTGGCCATGCGTTGACCGGTCTCTTGCAAGAGAATGTCGATCCCGTCACCAAAGTAACCATTGTGCCACGTGGACAGGCGCTCGGCGTCACCCAGTATACACCGCTGGACGACCGCTACAACTATGCCCAGGACTATCTAGAGGCGCAGATGGTCACCGCATTGGGCGGACGAGCTGCTGAAGAGGTCGCTATTGGCCATATCACAACCGGAGCGGAAAACGACCTGCAGCGCGTTACCGCAATCGCCCGGCAGATGGTCACACACTGGGGCATGAGTGAGCGGCTCGGCAGTATCTCGTTTAGTGAGCGTGAAGATCCTTTTGCGGGCACTGCACTGGCAAGTAACCAGCGTGAGTATAGCGAAAAGACCGCAACGATCATCGACGAAGAGGTCAACCGGCTGGTCAAGCGGGCCTATGAGCGCGCCGTTATGCTCCTAAGAGACCATAAAGACACACTCGACCGTATCGCCAAAGCGTTACGCACCTATGAGACTATAGACGCCAAGCGTTTGCGCGAGATTATGGTTGAAACAGGCGCAATCGATGCTACACCAGCGTCGTATCGATAGACCAGATAGAGAAAATCAGGGACTCCGCTACTCTTCTACAGAAAGTATCAGGGTCCCTTTTTATTTCATTTACTTTTGCTACAAAATTTGGGCAGAGCCCAAATTTTGTAGCAAAAGTAAATGAAATAAAAAGGAGGATTGTATGAGAGGTAAAACACTGACGCATGGAATTATTATTCTCGTCGTAGTCGGCACACTGGCAATCATCACCGTAGGCTTGTTGCGCCCTGCACCATCCATTGATCCAAACACCAGGCATGTGGATGGAAAGATACAGGTTGGTCTACACACAGGGGATGCAGCCCCAAATTTTACATTGACGACGATAGATGGTCAAAAGGTAAGTCTGAGCGATTATCGTGGCAGACCAGTAATGCTCAATTTCTGGATGATCAACTGTGAAGGATGTCAGTATGAGATGCCGGGAATGGAGAAGGTCTATGACGGGCGGCGGGGAGCGCAGAAAGATCTGGTTGTGCTGGGTATCGATGCTTCGGACTCGGCAGCGGACATCAAGCAGTTTGCGCAGCAACATCATTTCACCTATCCCATGCTGACCGATGTACACTCTTACGTCGGACAGTTATATGCACTCCGTGGAACACCGACCTCATATTTTATCGATCGAAAAGGAGTTATCTATACAAGCAATGAGGGAGGTTTGGACGAGGGAGCGTTGCGGCAGATTATTCAGCAGATCAGTGCTTAGCAATTCTCTGCGAGGGCTTTTACGTGAAGGATTTAGCTCGTGGATCTTTCCGAGGGAAGCAGTCTCTGGATAGTGTTCAGTAGCTCTTCTGGTGGACTGGGTTTGGTAAGATAGGCATGCGCGCCCAGTTCTGTAGCGTGTTGCTCATGCCTTTCAGATGTGCGCGAGGTCAGCATAATAATCTTCATATTCGAGAAGCGCAGATCTCGGCGGAGGATATCGAGCAGATCATGGCCAGTGAGAAAAGGCATCTCAATATCGAGCAAGAGAATATCTGGCGTGTCGGTATCTGACTTTAATGCTTCAAGCGCCTCCAGACCATCGCTTGCCTCGGTCACTTGATAAAGAGTGCGGCTCAACGTTTGAATAAGAGAGTTGCGGACAGTGGCCGAATCTTCAGCCACCAGAATCTTTGCAGGTCGAGCCAGCGTTCTCCGTTGGAATGGCTCCACAGTTTTCTTCGCATAAAGGAGCTCGGCAACATCAAGCAAGAGCAGAACGTTTCCTTGCCCATCGATTGCTGAGCCAGTAATACCGAGGCGTTCCAGATGAGATGCTAAAGGTTTTACTATCAATTCGGTCTCGTCAATGATCTCATCGACCATAACTTTCACAGGCTCCTGCTGTGTGTATACTCCTGGAACGTGTAGAAATACTATCTGCTGTATCGTTGCCTGCGATAGAGAAGGCGTTGATAATGCGGGTATGTTCAGTAAAGAACTCAGAGAATAGAAAGAATTGCCTGTCGCCCGCTCCGTATATCCAACGGAATGCACATGCGAGAGCGGAATAAGCAGTCTTTGATCAGCAACACGGACAATTAGACAACGCAGAAGACCTGGAAAGCGCGGGAAGCGCAGGAAGAAGCTAATACCCCCGGCCGCATTACGCGCTGGAGAGATAGAGCCATAAAGACGGCGCAGATGCTTCCGCAAGGTCTGTAGCGTTCCACCACTTACAGGCATCGAAAAACCTACTTCAAGAGCTATCTCGTTATTGAGAGCGCGAGCATGCAACCAGATATGATCGGATTGAGGCGAAGAGAATGGCTGCTTTGTAGCAGGAGTAGCGTTATCAATGCTTGTCTGAAGCATATTCACCAGCAGAGGAGTGAGGGACGAGAGCAGTTCCTGATCTACCTCAACTTCATCGCCGATAACCTCGAAATCCACCCGATGCTCTTTCGCCAACGTGCTTGTCATCACCACCTCCCGCATCTGTGCTACAGTTGTGCTGAGAGGTGCCAGGCCCATGAGTAGTACATCGTTGCGCACAGAAGTGACGTGCATCATATACTCTTGCTGAAGCCTTTGCAGAGCGTGATAAGCATGTTTCAAACGCGTGGAGCAGATATCTAGATTCGCCGTGGTCTCGCGCAACGAGAGGAGGAGCATATCTTGTTCGGTGTAGCGTTCTATATCCAGCTCATCCCAGGTGGAAGATCGCTGCGGTCGTGCTGGCTGAGTATGTATGTCGGCTATCTTGCTCTGACGAGAATGAGCAAGTGCGCGCGAGGGAGCGGTATCAAAGATGCGGGTAATAAGAGAGGATGAAGTAAAATCTTCTGGAAGATGCGAAGAGCAATTCTGCGTCAGAGAGATAGACAACAGCGTCTCGGCGTGCTGGAAACGATCCTGCGCAGCTTGCAGCCCCTGAAAGGCCATCTCTACCTGTTTATGTGCGTGTTCGATCGCAGCGTGTTGCGCAAGAAGCTTTTCAGAGTGACAGATTAATGTATCAAATTGATATATATCGGCGTGAGCAGCAGGGCGAGAAGACGGCTCGGAGAGCACTTGCGGATGGGCAGGAGTGTACGGAGTAGGCAGCTCAACAGGAAGTTGAATTGGCGGCGGAGGCGTAGATAGAACCTGATCTGGAGCTGGAAGCAGCGCTTGATCTGAGGCATCTGTTTTTGATAACGCAGATGATTGTAGATGTACAGGAGGAGAAAGTGGCGAAAGATCCTCGTGTATAGGTTGATCCAGGTCGATGGAGAGTTGAGTATAAAAGGATCGTAGATCGGCCATCGCGTCAGCCGGTTCCTGACCATCTTGTACAAGCCTGTACAAACAAGACTCTAGAACATCGACGGCTGAAGAGATCGCCTTGCTCCCAGTAGCAGGTTGAAGCATATCATACGCTACCTGCTCAGCAACAATCTCAATAGAAGAAGCAACCTCAGACATATTCAGGTAGCCCATCGCGCCAGCCGTACCGCGCATCTTGTGGCCGAGGCGGCGCAACGCCGCGAAATGAGACGGCTGAGTAGAACCCTCTTGCTCTATTTTTTGTAGAGCTTCCAGCATGCTGGAAATATCTTCTTCCACCTCTTCGAGAAAAATAGGAAGCATATCATCGGATTCGGGATAGGATGCACTGCTCTCTCTCACAGAAGAAGGCGTCGTTGAAGCGGAGGCAGATGTCTCCCAGTCCTCTATAGCATCGAATGCACGCAGAGTGGCCAGATCTTCCGCGGAAAGCGTGCTCTCATCAAAAGGCAAATCATCATTCATGTACTTTCGCCACCGTAATATCTCGCACTATAGCCGTCAAAAGGGAAGGTATATCAAGGACAAAAGCATCCTCGTACAGACCTATGATACCAGATGGAAGAGACGCGTACTGTTCAGCAGAATGTTCTCGTAGCTGTACCGAAGCAGCCTGTGGAGGTGGAATAGAGGAGAAGATAACAGCCGAAAGGCCGAGCGTCACATAGTCATTCTTGGCTATCAGGAGCGAAGCGGTGGGATGTGTGGGCGAACGGAACAAATAGGCTGCGAGATCCAGAACAGCGATAGTCTCATTGCGCCAGGATGTCAGGCCGAGCATCCAGGGAGGAGATGAAGGGAGCAGAGTAAAACGATGTGGAAAAAGGACCACCTCGCGCAAGGTCGCGAGCGGCAAAATATAGCTGCCATCAGCATATGTGCATCTCAAATACTCGGAGGCAGGAGGAGATGAGGGAGGGAGATGGGCCAGTTCTCCGGCGTAGCGCCAAAAATCCTCATCGCTCAACTGTGCTAGATCTTGAGAGTGCTCGCTGCTGAAGAAATCTAAAGGCGAGACTGGGCGTTCGTTCATGCGAGCCTTAACGGAGGAGTGGAACGCCCAGGTGCGACTCAATGACGGAAATAAGCTCCTGAGTCTTGAAAGGCTTGGTCAGATAATCTTTGGCCCCTGCCAAACGTCCTTTTAGCTTATCGATGACGCCATCGCGCCTCGAAAGCATAACAATCACCGTATTACTAAATTGAGATTTCGTTTTCAGACGCCGAGCCACTTCGTAGCCATCCATTTTAGGAAGGCCAATATCAAGGATCACCAGGTCCGGTATACGCGCCTGTGGTCCAGCCAGCCAGCGGATAGCATCAAGGCCATCCTGAAAGCCCAGAACCTCAAAGCCCTCGCGGCCCAGGCACGTCTCCACAATCTTACGGACTGTGGCGGAGTCGTCTATAACCATTACTAGTTTGCTCATATACATGTCCTCTCTCTTAACCCACTACCATCTCATTGTACCTGACAAAATGTCAATACACAAGAGCAAATGGCATGATTGTTCTCTTGCAACCTACAAAGTGAATAAAGTGCCAGCGACAACAATTGCGCAATGTTATTGCAATGGAGCAAGAACTGAGCAATCGATCAAGCAATAACAATTGCAAACAATTGTTATTTCAAACACAAAATCCATGATAGAGGAGCTGGCGACAACCACAAAAGATTGTTGCTGCATACGCTACACTTGTAATAGTAGCATGGTGATTGTTAAGTTGCAATGCTTTTATGTTAAGATAGTCTTAGAGAGCAAGAATGCAAGCAGTAGAAGTATATATGTGATAGAACGATCAGGCGGAAGGCAATTCGCGCAAAAATTTCTCTAAAATTCGGGTACGCGATTGAAGGGAGAAATCGACGATATTGGAGTGAGGGGTGGCGGGTTGTTGATGAAGTTCCTTTTCAATGAAAGAGCGTAGCAAAGGCACATCCTCGTTCCAGGCAACTTCAAGGATAATGTCAGGCAGATTTTCTTGTGAGTAATGATCATCAAGCCGTCTGAGCCAGAGCGAGAATAAGCGCTCCAGCCAGAGCCTGCGTTTATCAGAAGGGAGAAGAGGAGAAGGCTCGGAGTGAAGACCTCCTACCAGAGAGAGCGTATCTGTATGTATGCCCGAAGGGGTGGGATCATCAGCCGAAGAGTTCTCATCTGACAAAATCAAACTGCTGGCCTCACTGAGCAGCATGGCCAGCACGGGCATAAACTCGTCGATAGAACGATCAAAAATTGGAAGCAGGATAAGATGTTGCAGAGCCAGGCGAGCATCGATTACAAGCCCATAAATAGTCAGAGCCTGCTGATAGTCATATTGGTCAGCGCGAAACTCGGCCTCCTGTAAAAGTACGATCAGGTCGTCAAAAATATCCTGTGGAGAAGCACCCTGCTGAAGGCGGAGTGGATAGTCAGTCAGGCGTTGCCGATAGATTTCCAGATTAAAGGGAAGAGTAGACGATGATGGAAGTGGGCGGTGCAAGACCAGCGTATCAGCCGTAAACTCCTCGTCGATCGAGGATTGATCAGGGGGACGAGTCGAGATGCTCGCCAGTGTCTTCTCAATCTCCATGCTCAGGGTGGAGCTATGACTGGCTAGTTCTTGAATAAGAAGAACAAGCTGCTCTTTTGTTGCGTTGTGTAAGCGTTGTGCTAGATCTTGCTCCATAACATCTTCCTCTGCATGCATCTCTACTATGTATCTCTTCGTCTCTTTTTTGTAGGAACTATGGGGCGGGTGGAGTAGAAGGAGGAGGAGATGTCAGGTGGGCCTCAGAGTCCTCGCTCGTATTGTTGAGAGGCACAGCTACGGGGAGCGTAAACGTAAAAACACTTCCCTGGCCGACCGTGCTCTCAGCCGTGATCCTGCCTCCATGCGTCTCGACCACATTGCGAGCGATAGCCAGGCCCAGGCCCGTGCCTCCGCCGCCTGGTCCGATGAAGCCTGCCTTTGAGCGTGCGCGATCCGTTTTATAGAAGCGTTCGAATATACGAGAGAGCTCTTCCGCTCGAATGCCTACGCCTGTATCGCTCACATAGAAACGCTGAGTGAGCCGATCGGGCTGAAGGGTCGTCCCGATCACAATCGTTCCGCCAGAAGGAGTAAACTTCACTGCGTTATGAATAAGGTTCACCAGAACGCGCGTAATCTGTTTACTGTCTGCCGCCACCAGTGTCTCGCCCTGTTCGATGGAAGTGAGCAGCTTCACACGATGTCGTTGTGCCAGGGGCAACATCCGTGCCATAACCTCGCGCACCATGCGTGCCGCACCGACTGGCTCGATAGTCATCGACATCTGCCCTGACTCTATGCGCGATAGCTCTAAGAGTTCCGCCACCAATTCACCCAGATACTGCACCTCGGTTTCAATCTTCTCCACAAACTCCTGCGCGCGTTCTGGATCGGTATCGATAATATCCTCCAGCGTCTCCGTCAGCAGACGAACCGAAGTCAGGGGCGTGCGTAGTTCATGAGAGATATTTGCCAGGAAATCGCGCTGGATACGCTCGATGCGGCGCGTCTCCGTCATATCTTCGATAACCACCGCGAAGTATTGAAAATTCGCGGGAGAGAGCGGCTCATAAGCTAGAGGAGAGACAGAGACCTTCCAGGCAACATCGGAGTTCCCCTGTTCGTAGAAAGCCTTCTGTGCACTTCCTGTGCGTATACCAGTCTCAACCAGTTGAGTGATGACGGAATTGTGGAGTACCTGATCGAGTTGAGAGCCCACGAGCTTGCCCGACTCCATCGACTGAACGAAAGTGAGGCCCTGCTGATTGTAGTAAGAGACAGTAAGAGAGCGATCGACCACAAAGACAGGGAGGGGTATAGCTTCCAACAAGCTTTGAGAGATGTGTCTATAGTTACTAGTAAAATCGTCGGTCAAACTGATCGACCTCCTTACAAGAGTCAGGCATAATCCTGGATGCGCGGGAGGGTATACACAGCCTGCTTCCATGAAAAAAGGCCACCAATCGGGTGGCCTTACGCTTAACTCCTCGAACAGGATTCGAACCTGTAACAAATCGGTTAACAGCCGATTGCTCTACCGTTGAGCTATCGAGGAAGATGTCAAAATGTGTATCTCAACGACATTGACATTATATATCAGGCGAAAGACTTCGTCAATAGTTTTGAAAAGGAATTTGGAGAAAGTCTAGCCACCTGGCAAAAATGGGAGGATGCGACGCTTCAACTGTTCGGCGACCAGCTCGACGGGAAGCTTTGCATCGATCATTTGAAAGTCATACTCAGTGCTCATCTTGTCATACTCGGCCAGCATCAGCGTCTGATAGCGGACAAAGCTCTCGAAGAGATCAGAGCCAAGAGGCATATCCATGCCTGATTCCCAATAATCGAAGCCGCCGCCCTGCAAGACCCGGGGCACAAGATCCTCCAGGTCCGCCTTGAGAAAGAAAACGGCGTCCGGCTTCAGGGCCAGGCCATAGATAGAGCGCACCCAATGTGGATCGGCACCGCGCACAAGGGCGCGGGCCATCAAAGAATAGATGTAGCGATCGGTGAGCACAATGAAGCCAGCGCGCAAGGCTGGCATAATCTGGCTCTCAAAGCGATCCACGAAATCGGTTGCATAGAAAAGATTCATCGTGATCGGCCCCAGCGTATTCCCCTCTTTTGCCTGTTTCAGACCCTCGCCAACCAGGTCCGATCTCGTCATCTCCGTATCCACTACCGCATAGCCGCTGCTTTCCAGCCAGGGGCGTAAGAGCTGGAGTTGGGAGGTGCGGCCAACTCCATCGGGTCCTTCAATCACAATCAAGCGACCGGGTAACAGCTCATCGTGGCCCTCCAGGCCGATCGCGTCAATGCCATAAAATTCTAACTCCGTCATAATTCCTCTTTATTATAGGGATAGATGCCAAAGAAGGAGATCACCACTGCATCCCTTGATCACCATACTGTTCCACTGACTGCATCGTTTGTACCAGATTCAACAGCTCTCTCTCGCGTACAGGAGGGCGAAAGCGTCGTACGCCTGCGAGGTGGGGGCGGACAATCTCGCGCATCCGTCGTTGCTGCTCTGGAATGGGGAGGGTAGCATCCATAACGGTCAGATTGTGCTCGTCGATCATCGCCTCGTATTCATTGACGATACGCTGCTGAAACAACTTAAAGCTCTCGCGAGGATCGTTATGCAGGCCCAGATCCATCCCTGCCTCATAGTACTTCAGCTCTGTACGGCCAGTAAGAATGCGATTGAGTGAAACCTCCAGGGGGACGCGAAAGTAGAAGGCGCAAGTTGGCTGAACCGCGAATTGATAGAGTTCGCGCACCCACTGACTATCCACATCCCGTGCCACATCGCGGGCGAAAGCCGTATAGATGTAGCGATCGGCTAGCACAATGGCTCCAGCTTTAAGGGGAGGAATGATGTCATGCTCGGTGCGATCAGCGAAATCGGTGGCATGAATCAAGCTGAAGGTCGTAGGTGTCAATAGCTGCTTCTTTTTACCACGGCTCGTCGTCTTTTTGACCAGGGGCGACGAGTTCCATGCACTAAAAAAGACCGTGTAGCCCTTGCTAATCAGCCATTGACGCAGCAGTGCAATCTGCGTACTCTTGCCCGAACCATCCACCCCCTCGACGACAAATAACTTGCCAGGGTACTGGTGGAATCCGTAAGTCTCCATAACCTGTTGATCCTTTTGGATAGCTAACAAAGAAATATAACCTCGATTATGCATTCATCAATCGTGCTATGTCAAGGTATTTCAGACCATTTTAAAAAACACGCTACGTATCTATTCGGATAGCCACAGAAAATATTTAGGAAGTGTACAACTTGCGGTTCAGCACTTAAAAATGTAGAATAAGGGCTAAACTATTAAGTATAAGGATATAGAGTGGAAATGTGTTGTAAAGCTTTTCTTTCCCAAATGAAGAGAGCATAACCCTTTGGTCAGGGGCGAAAGATGGTGAAAGGGAAAGAACAAGGACGCGTGCTATAGTATGGAAAAGCACAGTTTGCGACGATGAGGGGAAAGCGATGATTCAACTTACTACTTTTGCACTGGTCAGCATTCTTTTTGCCATCATTTGTGGTTCCGTGCTGGTCTATGTTGGGATGACAAATATCCGTTCAGGTACGCAGGCACTCGCACAGACACGCAGTGCAGGGCAGCAAGGAGTATGGCATAAGCAAACGTCGATATTGTTTGGCCTCAACAATATCATATTCGCGCTGCTGATCGTCCTCGTCGTGTTACTTGGAGTGGTGGCAGATCGTAGCGTGAAATACATACTGATCGCGCTGATCGTTGTCACTCTGCTAACAAGTATCGTCCTCGTCGTACGTTGTATCACTGCGGCTCTGCAGAGTGTAAAGAGTTTGCGCAACCGTTAGTGCGTTTCTATGTGGCAGAAGAGTTGTAGTGAAAAAGGAAAGCTAGAACGGGGAAAAAGAGAGTGAGTAATCAGATATTGCATGTGAACATACCCACAGCACTGGGGCACTTAGAGGGAATACTCAAGCCGGTGGAAGAGGGAGTGCAGCCTGAGTATGTGGGGCTTGTCTGTCATCCGCATCCCTTGGGTGGAGGAACTATGCACAACAAAGTAGTATTTAAGACCGCCCAGACCTTGCAGACACTGCAAATTCCCGCCTTACGCTTTAATTTTCGCGGAGTAGGGCACAGCACTGGGACGTATGACGAGGGGCGAGGAGAGATGGATGACGCCCGCTATGCACTGGAATTTCTCAGCAGGCGCTATCCAGGTGTACCTGCTATTATCGCTGGGTTCTCCTTTGGTTCATATGTTGGTTTGCGTGTAGGGGCAGGTGATGACCGTGTACACGCTCTAATTGGATTAGGCGTGCCTGCGCGTCTCTTCGAGAGCAACGCGTTACATGAGAGCCACAAACCTAAGCTCTTTATTCATGGAACGGAAGACGAACTGGCTCCATATGAACTGATGCAGCAGTGGTTTGAGCAGGTGCCTGCTCCCAAGCGTCTGGTCACGATCCAGGGTGCCGATCATTTTTTTCAGGGGCGTCTCGAAGAGGTACAGGTGATCATCGCCGAATTTATACAGTCATTGTCCAGCTATCAATAACTCCTTATACGGAAACCTAAGTGCGGAGCACTAGCCGCGAGCAAGCGGCGTTGGTTTCCGTATAAGATCTAAGATAGCCGGACAGAGGAACAGCGCTAGAGCTTCTAGCGTCTCTTTCTACTCTTTGCACGCGGCTTGCCAGCCTGATTTTGTTTTTGCTTATCATAGTGAGAGTGATCGCTAGGAGTGTCATGAATTGGAGCGTTGCCCTCCTGCTCGACACGCAGCTCTTCGCGTCTCGTTGTATCGGTAACTCGCTGTGTCTCTTGAACGATACGTTTTTCAAGTGTCACCTCGCCAGTAACGACCGGCGTCTTCGTCACCTTAATGCGCTCTTCCGTCACCGGAACGTGGATCTCCTCACCCTGACCAATCGGCGTTGTATCGCTTGTATTGCCAGAGACAGCGTATTGCTTCACTACCACCTCTTCATGCGTGACGGGCACATCCAGTGTCCTTTGCTCTGTAACAACTTCCTTGTGTAGCTCGACCTCACCTGTTTGTACAGGCTGTTTGCTCACATTCAGTTGCTCCTCTTTCAGAGTGATGCGGTGTCGATCATACGTCTCACTCATATCTTCGGTGGGTGGCGTCAAAAGCGTCTCGTCTGTATCATTCGTATCATCCGTTTCCTGCTCAACTACTGGAGCTGTGGTAGAAGCTGAGACGGTCTCGACGGGTTGAGCGTTTCTAGAAGTAGAGGTAGTTGCAGAGGGTTGCGCAATTTCAAAAGCTGAAGCAGCCTCAGTAGATTGAGTGGTTGCAGAAGTCAAGGAGGTTGCAGAAGACTGGGTGATCTCAGTATTCGAGGGAATTACGGAGGGTTGAGTGATTTCAGCATTCGAGGTAGTTACAGAAGGCTGAGTGATCTCAGTATTCGAGGGAGTCTCGGAAGTCGAGACTGTCTCGGCCGTTGGAGCTGTAGTGGTAGTCGTTGTTGCTATGTTTTGTGGATCGCGTTTAAAAGCGTCATAGGCTCCGTAGCGGCGTAGAGTGTCGAGGGCCTCTTGTTTACGCTCGTTTGCTCTGACCGTAATGATGATACGGCCTGCTTCATATTCTTGCTGATAGTAACGTGCATCTCCCTCTGAGACACCCGTCTCCGTCAAATTGCCTGCAATACCGTCATTATCGCCTGTGAATAAACGCTTGATGCCAGAGAACAGGCCCCCCGAATGAGAGGCAGCACGGCCAGGCTGCAAGAACTGGATCTGTTTAAAGCCAGCACTCTTTAGAGAGGCTAGCGCCTGCTGGGCCTGCGACTCGTCTTTAAAAACACCAACCGTCATTGAGCTATCTATCGATGGCATATCTTAATCTCCTTTAAGTTCTAGTGCTACGTTCTATATTGACCACCCGCCCCGGAGGCCCGCGTAGCGACAATCCCTTGCGGTTGTCGTGCTGGCTGGAGAAGACAAGGCATCGTTCCAGGGGAGAACGACAACCGCAAGGGATTGTCGCTACGCGGGGTCATAACAGTATCCATTCATCTTAGCACATTCGGATAGAGTGGCTAACGTACTGAGTGACACGATAGAATGTGTCATAATGTAACCAGATATGCCGCCAGGAAAGAAAACGCTCAGTATATTTTAATCTTCTGGAACTTGTTTAAAGCCCTGATGTGCATATCGCGTGTTGGAGGAAAAAGCGTCGCAGAAGGCTTTTGCCCCTTCAGGTTACCCATCCTTCTCTCTCTTATCGTCAACCTGGTAGATGTTCTACGCTCTACTACAAATAGCAAGAAGAGAACAACAAATGTGAGGGATTGTCGCTATATATATAGTATAAATGCTGCTTTCAATGAAAAGGGCCAAAGGAGATTATAGACGTGTCCGACTTAGCAACCGCGAAGAGTACCTCTCAGGAAGGGATACAAACGCTCAAGACTTTGAATAGTCTCCGTGCCTTTCAGCGCAGTCCACTGGACTTTCTCTCGACGTTGGCTCAGGATTATGGAAATATGGTGCGGATCAAGCTCTTTATCTGGCCTACGCTCATCATTAACCATCCAGACTATATCAAGCGTGTCTTGCAAGAGAACTATAGTAACTACGATAAAAATGTGCCAATATTTAATGTTTTCAGACCGTTGCTCGGCAATGGACTCGTCACCAACTATGGAGGAGAGAGCTGGCTGCAGCAGAGACGCTTAATGCAGCCAGCCTTTCATCGCCAGCGGATCGCAGATATAGGAGCGATCATAAGCGAAGCTACGGAATCTATGCTAGAGCACTGGGAAGAGCATGCGCAGAGGCAGCAGCCACTGGATGTGGCCGAAGAGATGATGCATCTCACGCTCCAGATCGTCGGCAGAGCTCTGTTCAGCAGTAACATCAATGATCAAGACAACGCCTTCGGGCGCGCGTTCTCGCAGGTAAACACCTTCCTCATTGAGCACTTCAATCATCCTTTTCCGCCGCTGAGCGTTCCCACGCCGCGCAACCGGCGCTTCAAAGCAGCGCTGCGCACTCTGGACACCGTCGTGTATGATATTTTGCGACAGCGGCGGCAGAGTACAGAGGAGCATAGCGATCTGCTAGCGATGATGATGGATGCCAGGGATGAAGAGACTGGTGCTGGAATGAGCGACAAGCAACTGCGTGATGAGATCATGACGCTGCTCGTCGCCGGCCACGAGACCGTAGCTAATGCTCTCGCATGGAACTGGTATCTCCTCGCGCAAAATCCAGAGGCGGAAGGAAAGCTGCATGCAGAGCTGGATCAGGTGCTGACAGGGCGGACGCCCACCGTCGAAGATCTGGCGCAGCTCCCGTACGCGCGCATGGTCTTCGAAGAGACCATGCGGCTCTACCCGCCCGTATGGATCATCATGCGCAGAGCGCTCAAGGACGACGAGATCGGCGGGCATCATATCCCTGCCAAATCGTATATCCTCTGGAGCACCTACGCCCTGCACCGGCATCCAGACTTCTGGGAGCGGCCCGAAGAGTTTGAGCCAGAGCGTTTCACACCCGAACGTGTAGCCAGTCGACCACGGCACGCATATGTTCCTTTTAGCCACGGCCCACGTGTCTGTATCGGCAATAGTTTTGCTCTAACGGAAGCGCATCTTATAATCGCAGCCATCGCGCAACGCTACCGGCTCGTTCTGGTCCCCAATCAGAAGGTGGAGTCTGAGGCACTGATGACGTTGAGCCCACGTAATGGTATACTCGTACAACTGCACGCGCGATAGTGCCCCGCACCGCGTAGCAACAATCCCTCGCGGTTGTCGTCGGTAAGCAATTACACACGTTGATATGGGCCAGCAACAACAACCGCGAGGGATTGTCGCTACGCGGGACGAATGAAGTCTAGCATTTCATTGCCAGATTGTACATGCTAGAGGGTCTGAAAACGTAGAATAAAAGCAGAGGGAACAAAGGGGACAGGGCGAAAAGCAAGAAAAAAAACATATGGAGGGAAGCTGATGACAGTTACAATTAAGCCGATAGGAGAGCTGGAGCGCAGAATAGCTGCTACAGTTGGGGAGCAGGGACGCTGGCGCTGGTATCATGGTCTCGCATTTTATCTTGTCGTGCAAGGGCTGACATTTGGCCTGGGCGGGCTGGTAAGCCTGGCGCGCGGCAACAAGGGTCGGAGCACGCGCGAAACCTTTTTTGGTGATGTTGCGTATTTCAAGCGCCTCAAACAAGCCAAAATTGCACCACCCTCGTGGGCGTTTGGACCCGCCTGGACGCTCAACAATTTCTCCGTCATCTGGGGGACACTACGCGTTCTCAACAAGCCAGAGGGCACGCCCGGACGCAATACGTATCTAGCATTGCAGGCCGCCACCTGGCTCGATTTTGTTTTCTTTAACGCCGCCTACTTCAGCCTACGTTCACCGATCAATGCGTTCATTCTTACTCTGCTCTTTTTCTGCCTCACCGTAGCCAGTGGACTCGTCGCCATCTTTCGCCTCAAAGACACGCGTGTCGCACTCTCGCTGGCCACTCTGTTTGCCTGGCTCATTGTAGCCTTGAGCGCCGCCGCCGCCCAGGCATTGTGGAACCGCGACGACCTCTACAATGTGGGTCCCTTCGTCGATCCTAACCCAGCTCTGGTAAAAGAGATCGTGAATTAGGAGGGCAAGAGAAGAGAAACGTGGTAATATCTGGATGGATACTTTATACGCTGGCCACGAAGATTATAGGGGTCACGAATTCTTCTCTAAAAGAGTATAATTGAGGAGTAAATTATGGAGAGCAACCAGACCACGCACAGATGGTCAGATATCTATAAAATGAACGTCACGGTCCCTGAGATGGGGAAGAGCTTCGGGCAGGTGGAAGACTTTTATTTTCAAGAGGGAACGAACGCCATCTATGCACTCAGCGTACGCACACGTCTGCATGGCGATCTCGCGCTGCCCATAACCGGAATTGTAGCGATCGGAAAAGATCATGTTGCCATGCGCAATCAGCAAATGTTAACGAAAGCGATTCCCCCTTTTACACGTGGGCAGAAACTGCTCACGCGCAAAGTATTGGGTGAAAATGGAACCGAAGTGGGCAGCGTCAAGGATCTCTTGCTGGGCATTGAGCCGCCCTTCACCATGTGGGTGATAGGCTTCGACATTGCTCATGGCTCAAAGAGCCATACCTTCTCCGCTGATGGCATCGCGCGCTATGACAATGAAGCCAACACTCTGATCATTCATGATCAGGTAGTGAAGAAAATTCGTTAAGAGTGTGCCCGACTCCCTTCCATTTTCACACCTCTCTTTACTTTTTACATGGCTGAGTCCAGCCATGTAAAAAGTAAAGAGAGGTGTGAAAATGGAAGATGAAGTACTTAATTTTTAACTATTATCTGCATTTCTATACAATTTGGGCGGAGCCCAAATTGTATAGAAATGCAGATAATAGTTAAAAATTAAGTACAGAATAGGTGCCGAAGGCACGAGTGTGGGGTAGAAAGGAGTCAGACACTTTTATACCTGAGCACGCAGACGTGCCATCTCGGCCTCAGCCGTGCGCGCCTCGCGGCGGCGACGCAGTTTTTTCAGCGCCTCAGCCTTGCGTAGCCAGTTGTCTGGATCACGTGGAGCCAGGCGGATCGCCTCTTCTGCTGCTTGTAGTGCTTCTTCGTAGCGCTGCAACTGCCGAAGTACCAGAGATTTATTATGTTGAGCCGAAGCCATGCGGGGATTGATGCGCAGAGCCCGTTCGTAAGCATCAAGTGCCTGCCCGTAGTCTCCCAGGTGGTAATAGGCGTTACCGCATCCATTCCAGGTTTGAGCTACATTTGGATTGATAGAGAGCGCCTTTGTATAGGCATCCAGCGCCTGCTGATAGCGTTCCAACTGGCAGAGCACGCTCGCCTTGCCATTCCAGGCCGGGGCATGCTTAGGATCGAGGCGCAGTGCTTCTTCATATGACTGGAGCGCCTTTTCATAGTTGCCCATATCTGAGAGCACAATCGCCTGTCGTTCCCACGCCTTTACAAAGTAGCGATCGTTGGCCAACGCACGCTGGTAATGCTCCAGGGCACCACGCAGTTTATTTTGAGCATATAGAATATCGCCGATGCCGCAGAAGGCGGGTGCGTAGCGAGGATTGCGCTGAAGCACCTCTTGATACGCCTGGAGCGCTTCCTGTTGATTGCCCATCTCGCTCAGGACCAGACCCTTTCCATTCCAATGGGAGACGGAACTATCATCCAACGCAAGCGCCTCATCAAAGGCGCGCAGAGCATCAGCGTAGCGTTTGAGCTGACGTAGGATAAAGCCCTTGTTGCCCCAGGCCTGAGCCATGCGAGGATCAAAGTGCAGGGCCACATCGAAGGACGTGAGCGCATTTTCTGGTTGGCCCAGCGCACTCTGTACTGCCCCCTTGCCGTTCCAGGCAATGCTATTATCCTTTTCAAGCAGAATGACGCGGTTGTAGATATCAAGCGCCTCTTTATTGCGGTTCAGCATATTCAGGGCTGTTGCCTTCCCATTCAGGGAGGTAATCAACGTTGAGTCAAGCTTCAAGGCCCGCTCAAAAGATGCTAGAGCTTCGCGGTGCTGACCGTTGGCAGCCTGGGTTAAGCCTCGCCCCTGCCACGCCTGCGCGTTGCGGTCGTCGACCTTGAGTGCACGGTCGTAGGAAGAGAGCGCATCTTTCAGATTATGCTGTGTGTAGAGGCGATATGCCTCCTGAAGATAAGGATTGCTTGCTCCCTTGCTGCTGCTAACTGAAGGCGTCGGTAGCGGGCCATATGTACGCGTTGTTGTCAGCGTACCACTGATTCGCTGCTGATCGATACGACGCAGCGCCTGGTCGATCTCCTGAGCACTGGCCGGACGGTTCTCTGCCTTCATCTCTAACATGCGCATTAGCAGTTGCTCCAGTTCAAGGGGAACTGCTGGATTCAAATGCGAGGCTGGACGGAAGAAAAACGGCTGCTCACTGGGATCAACGCCCGTCAATAAACAATGGAGAAGAGCACCCAGGCTATAGAGATCGGAGCGCGGCGTGCTCTGTGCCTTGCCGTACTGTTCTGGAGCGGCATAGCCTGGAGAACCGAGGGCGACCGTATCATGAGACTGACCAGGTTTAAAGACGCGCGCAATGCCAAAGTCGATGAGATAGATATGATTTCCACCGATCATCACATTCGAAGGCTTGAGATCGCGAAAGACGATCGGTGGCTGATGATTATGTAGATAGCTCAACACATCACAGAGCTGCTCACCCCAGTTTAATACCTGCTCTAGGGGCAGAGGACCGCCATTCGCCTTCTCTAGATAATCTTCTAGCGTCTGGCCTTCGATAAAGTCCATCACCAGGTATGAGCGCTCCACCTCTGTAAAGTGGTCGTAGATGCGAGGCAGATTGGGATGCAAGAGATCCGCGAGTAGATGCGACTCGCGCTCAAAGGCTGCCTCAGCCTCCTGAATACTGCTTGGTGAAAGACCTGCACGGCTCATCTCTTTAATGGCCAGGGCACGATTATTAAACCGAGTATCTATTGCCCTGTAGACGGCACCCATACCTCCCTGCCCAATGCGTGTCTCTAGTTGATAGCGGCCATTGAGCAGGGTCTGCTCCGGGAGCGCCCCGGTTATATGTTTAAAAGGGAGCGCCGTCGCACAATTTTGGCAAAAATGTGCTGTTGAAGTATTCGCTGCTCCACAATTATCACAGAACTGTTCCTGCGTTGTCATTAAAATTATTTATTCCTGTCTCGAAACTTGACGCTCTTCTCTTATTCTATTATCATTTCCTTTTTTACGCAATTTGGGCTCTGCCCAAATTGCGTAAAAAAGGAAATGATAATAGAATAAGAGAATTACTGTATTTGGAAGAGAGCAGAGAGCCGTAGCCATTCCTCGATGCTCAGCGTCTCAGCACGGCGGCTGGGCTCAATTTGAGTCTGCTCAAGCCATGCGCGCACCATTTCATTTTTGATGTGCAGACCATGTGTGAGCGAATTGTGCAACTGTTTACGCCGCTCAGAAAAACCCGCCTGCACCACGCGAAAGAAGCGATCGCGCTCCTCGCCAGTGAGCGCAGCCCGATCGTTGCTGGCATCCTGGGTGTCAACATCGATGCGCAAGATGGCCGAATCTACTTTGGGTGCAGGATAGAACGCCTGTGCGGGCACACGAGCTACGACGCGCGGCCGCCCATAAAACTGCACGCTTATGGCTAAAAGGCTCATATCACCCGGCTGCGCAGTGATCCGCTGCGCAACCTCCCACTGAACCATAACCACCACCGTTCGTGGAGGATTCGCGCTCTCCAGAAAGTGCCGAAAGGTAGGTGCGGTAATATAATAAGGCAGATTCGCCACAAGCTTATAAGCCGACTGGCCGAAGAACTCTACCGGGTCGAGAAACAGCAGATTGCGCGCTACCAGTTCAACATTCGGGTAGGGCTGAGTCGTCTCAGCGAGCAGCGCCAGCATATCACGCTCGATTTCTACTGCAACCACGCGATTCGCGTATCTGGCCAGCTCGCGCGTCAACACGCCCGTTCCCGAACCCACCTCCAGAATCTTATCGTCGCTCGTGATCTCCGCAGCCTGAACAATCTCTTGCAAAACCGTGCGATCGATCAGAAAATTTTGCCCAAAGGATTTGTTGGGTCTCATATTATGAGCGAAAAGCAGATTGCGCAATTCGCGTATATCAGTCAGATCTATCTCTTGATACGACATGTTTTCACCAGCGCCACAAAGAACGTCGGGGCCAGCCAAGCGAGCGGCGCAAGGCAAAGAAGATCAGCGCTCCAATTGCAAAAATGATGAGGGCGAAGAAGAAGACGCCAAAGACGACGACAGCCAGAGCAGCTAGAAAGAATGTTAACACTTTGAACAAGACGGGCAGCAAGAAGACCGCTAGAATGACCAGAAAGATCAGCCGACCCACATGTCTTGGACCGGGTTGTGGGCGTGCCCATGAAGGAGCCGGCCGCCGGGCCCAGATCTGATACGGGCGATAGCCCGTCTCAAAAGCATCGCCATCGGGACTAAAATCTCGCCGGCGAGTCCCTGTCTTCTGCTCAGCCGAGAATGTAGCCTGCTGCTTCTGCTCTGGTTGTTCTCTTGTATCCTGAGCCCGATACACATAGGGTGGTATCGTCTCCTCACTCTCATATGTCGAAGGGTGTTCTGACTTGGGTACCGCACCGACCTTTCTCTTATTTGAGCGCGGTCGTGCATATACCTCTTCCTCAGCCGATGACTGTTTACTCTCTTCTGCTTGCGACTGAAATTCTTGCTGGCTCATAAAATCCTCTCCTCGTAGACGCCTTATTAGAATCTACGTACGCGTCTGAAGAGGGTTGCATACATCTATAGGCTTACATGTATGCCATAAAGGTAATAGGGAAGATACAAAGCCAGGAATGGTCCGTTACAAATAAAAGTGACAATAGAGAATATACAGTCTCAGGGTAGTCCTTATAATAAACACACAAGGTTGAGAAGCTTGCCTTCTGCAAATAGTACACGGAGAACGTCCCTTGAGGCTCTTCGTAGAAATAAGCTATAGGCATGAATATGATGTATGCAGAAATGCGTAACCGCGTTGTAGAGATGATAGTGGAAAGTGGTGGATGCATAGAAGTCACGTACAAATACATGCTAATTGTTTAGTTGCTCTATCGAGAAGGATGCAATATGGCACACAGTACAACGAAAATTGATATTCGTAATAATCAGGATAAAGATAATCAAGAAACAAAAAAGCACAAAAAGATAGATAAAGGCTCGGTAGATAAAAGCACAAGAGAAAGTGAAGGTGAAAAGCATAAGATTGAACTAAAAAATGAACAGGCTGAAATCATACATTCGGTACTGGAAAAGAAAGCCGTTATAGAGGATGAGGTAAATGAAAAAGGTAATGATGAGCAGATTGAAGTCAAAGCTGAGGTACCGGAAAAGAAAGCTGTTATAGAGGATGGGGTAGAGGAGGAAAGTGGTCATGAGGAGGTTAAGCCCGAAAGCGAGATACCGGAAAAGAAAGCTGTTATAGAGGATGAGGTAGATGAGGAAAGTGGTCATGAGGAGGTTAAGGTCGAAAGTAAGGTACCGGAAAAGAGTGTTGTTATAGAGGATGAGGCAGATGAGAAAAGCGACTTGGAGGGAAGAAAGAAGCAAGATAATTTAAAAAAGATCGTAGAGCCAGAGAAGAACATTGTTTTAAGAGGAGATCTGGGTAGAAAGATTAGTATTGAAGAGCAAGAGACCCAGATTGGAATCAAAAAGACGCGGTTACATAAGGTAGAGCAAGGGATAGAACAGCCAGAATGCTATCAAGATCTCTGGCCTCTGCGGCGTATGCGTGTCAATCGTATTATTATGCGCAAGCGCCGTCACGGGCGTTTCTCTGGTGGCATAGGACCACGTCTAGCCACGGCTGGCTTTGTTCTCCTGGCAATCGTCATGATAGTGTTGTCGAGCGGCGGAGGTGTTGCCTATGCCTACTATCAGTCGCAGCTCCCCTTACTCAATGGAATAGCCCAGCACTCGTTATTTCAGACCACTCATATTTATGATCGCAACGGAAAACTTCTGTACGAGCTCTATGACAAGCAGCTTGACCACGGTCGCCGCACATACGTCAACTACGACGACATCTCACCACTCCTCGTCAACGCAACCGTAGCAGCCGAGGATCATACCTTCTGGACCAATACAGGCGTGGACTATACTGGCATCGTACGCGCCGCCGTCTCCAATGCGCAGAGCAATAGCGTCGTCGAAGGCGGCAGCACGATCACTCAGCAGTTAATAAAAAAGCAGTTTTTCGCAGATCAGCCGCGTAACGTCCAGGTGAAGGGCGAGGAGGCCGTCCTGGCCACAGGATTGACTCAGCAGTATCCCAAGTGGAAGATCATGGAAATGTATCTAAACACGGTCTTCTACGGAGACAACAACTTTGGTATTGAGGCCGCAGCGGAAGAATATTTTGGACTCAAGCCACAATGCTCGCAAGGCCACTGCAAGCCAGCAGTCGCGCAACTCACACTAGGACAAGCCTCTCTCCTGGCCGGATTGCCGCAAAGTCCCACAGCCTATATGCCCGTAACATACAAAGCCAGAGCAATTCAGCGACAGAGCATCGTGCTACAGAGCATGGAAAATCTCGGCATGATCAACGCCAGGCAAAAAGCGCAGGCGCAAAAAGAGATGCAGCAATATCAATTTAAAGGCTACCAGCCGGTGCGCGTGGCTCCCCATTTCGTCGATTACGTGGTAGACGATGTACTCAACCTCTTTGGCGCACAGAACGTCGCAAATGGCGGCTACGAAATCTACACTACCCTCGACCTTGATCTAGAGCAGAAGGTTGAGCAGCTCACCTACGACCACCTCTACAAAGACCAGGTAGATGCCTACCTCGGCTATGGAACATTAAGCCAGTTTCACAATGTCAACAACGCATCCGTGGTCGTTATGAATCCGGTGAACGGCGAAATTCTCGCCATGAACGGGAGCGCAGATTATAACATGACCAGCCCACAGGTGCAGGGACAGTATAATGCTGCGCTCTCGCCCAGACAGCCGGGCTCTTCCTTCAAACCGATCGTTTACGCCACCGCCTTTGAGATGGGCTGGTATCCCGCCATGATCGTCCCCGACCAGCAGACCTACTTTCCCGATGGTACAAACACCTACTCGCCGCACAACTACGACAATAAGTATAATCACCCCGGACCCATGACCGTGCGCAAGGCCGTCGCCAACTCGTTCAACGTTCCAGCGATCGAAGCCATTGAATACACAGGCATCCCCAATGTTTTAAATATGGCTGGCCGGCTTGGCTTGAGCGAGATACAGAACCTATCTCTGAGTGATACTGGCCCATCGATGGCTCTGGGCTCTAAAGAGACCTCACTGCTCCACCTGACTGGAGCGTACGCCACCTTCGCCAACAAAGGCGTACGCACGCCCACTGTCTCTATATTAAAAATCAACGACAACCAAGGGCACACTATCTATCAGTACGATGCAGCCCATCCCTATGGGCAGAGGGCAGTGCGCCAGGACGTATCTTTCTTAGTCAGCAGCATGCTCTCAGACAAAGTCGCCCGCTACGAAGAGTTTGGGCCGAATAATCCGTTGGAATTGAGTTTCCCGGCGGCAGCCAAGACTGGCACCACTGACAACTACGCCGATAACTGGACGATGGGCTACACGCCGCACCTCACTGTCGGCGTCTGGGCGGGCAACAGCAACAACGAGCTTATGCGCGACGTCATCGGTATCACTGGTGCCGCACCCATCTGGCACGACGTAATGCAATACGCCTCTCAGCGCTATAATTTCCCTTCCGACGACTTCACACCGCCAGCCAACGTGCATCAGCAGAGCGTCTCCGCCATCACTGGCCTCGCCTCCAACCCCGGCGAACCAACAGTGCAAGACTGGTTCATCGACGGCACCCAACCCACCCTTAAGGGATCGTATTATGTACCGCCAGCACCAGCACCAGATAAGCACAAGAACCATGATAATAATGGCGATGGCAATAACAACGGTGATGGTAATAATAATGGTGATAATAACAATAACAATAACGATAATAATAATTGATGATGAGATAGACCCAGGATACGTGTAAAACTCTATCATAAGGAAATCTGTTGTGTTGCTTGAAAAGGAAGATGCTTGTCAGATAGGATGACAAGCATCTCCTCTGGAAGGAAACTACTTTTCCTCTGCTATCGCACTTCACTAAGAGCTAAATGAGCTTGTAAAAGCATCTGGACAGTAGCTTTTAATTGCATCGCTGGGCTTTGTGCGGAGCAGTACACCCGCTTAGAGGCAAAAGCCCCATCGAGCACCAACATTAGTTGATCGGCGAACTGGTGTGCCGCTTTCACCCCTGCAGCCTGGGCTAATTCGGTAAACCACATCCGCAACTTTTCTTTATGGGCCACCGCAATCCCGTGGCCGGGTTGATCTGGTTCAGGAAACTCCGCAACGGCATTGAGGAAAGGGCACCCTAGACACTCTGGCCCAGCGATAAACGCTTCAATGCTCTCAAAGAGATCCAACAACTGCTCCCTGGGAGAATCTGGATGTTTTGTCAGGGTCATATCGACCAGTTGCCAGAAAGCGTGATCGCGTCCCTCCAGGTATGCCTCGATTAACGCATCTTTGGAAGCAAAGTGGTCATAGAGGGTAGTTTTGGCAACTCCCGCTTGCGCGACAATCGTATCAACTCCCACCGCTCGAATCCCTATGTGATAAAACAAATCATCCGCAACTTCTAAGATATGCTGACGAGCTGCCCCTTTGGGAAGTCGGTTTTTTCCTTGATTATCCTTCATCGTTTCACAAATCCTCAATGCAAATTTATCACAATAGTCCAGAACCTTAAAAAAACCTTGACAAAGATACAGACCTGTAGGTATGATACTATCAACGTAAAGACACAGACCTGTAGGTATTAAAAGTATAGCACTCTCGGTGGCTTTGCGCAACCTCTTTTATCAACTGTGAGCCGTCAAACCTGAGAGGAGAAGGAGCAGACCAATGACAAGTACCTCGGTAAACCCTCTTACAATGAAAGCAGTACGCTTGCATTCTTATAATGATTCGCAGGCGATTACCTACGAAGATGCCCCACGCCCACGCCTAGCCTCAGATGAGGTATTGATCCGAGTAAGGGCGGCAGGAGTAAACCCGGTGGATGTGGCGATTAGCCGAGGCTTCGCCCGCTCCTTGTATGACCCGACGTTACCGGTTATTCTGGGCTGGGAAGCGGCTGGCGATATTGAAGAAGTCGGCTCGGACGTAAGAGAGTTTGCCGTGGGAGATGCAGTGTACACCACGCTGAAATTTCCCGGCGGCGGGGCGTATGCTCAGTACATGACGGCGAAAGCTTCTCAGGTGGCTCTCAAACCGGCCTCGCTGGATTACCTGATGGCAGGCGCAACACCCCTGACCTCTCTGACAGCCTGGCAAGCTCTGTTTGATCACGGTGATCTCCAACGGGGACAGCGCGTGTTGATTCACGCCGCCGCCGGTGGCGTTGGGACGTTTGCGGTTCAAATGGCCCACCGGCACGGAGCCTACGTATTTGCCACCGCTTCGGGTCGTAATCGGGCGTATCTGCAAGAGTTGGGAGCGGATGAAGTGATTGACTACACCACCACCTCTTTTGAGGAGGTGGCCCACGACATAGACCTCGTCCTTGAACCCCTTGGTGGTGAGGTTCAGACACGGTCATGGCAAACGATGCGGGCGGGCGGCATTTTAGTCTCAATTTGGCAGCAACCTTCACCGGAGGAAGCCGTGTCTCATAATGTCCGTAGCAAGTGGTTTCAGGTCAATCCAAATACTGCGCAGCTAACCGAGATTGCAAGGAGGATTGACCAGGGTAAAATCCGGGTGGAAGTTGAGAAGGTTTTCGAGTTGGAGGAGGTCGTAGCGGCTCTGCAAGTAAGTGAAGCTGGCCATGTGCGTGGCAAGCTTGTCTTACACGTCTCCTGATAGATGCACTCTCTGTAGTTTACATGCTAACATACTGGGCCTATCCCAGATAGGCTCAGATTTTAAAGAAGAAGAGAGAATCAAATGAGAATTGGTGTAATTGGAACCGGCAGAATGGGAAGCACCCTCGGAACGCTGTGGGCAAAGGCTGGTCACGAGATCATGTTTAGTTTGCCTCATGATGCAAGCACACTTCGTACATTGCTTGAGAGCATCGGCCCATTAGCTAGTAGTGGAACGCCACAAGAAGCAGTTCAGTTTGGAGACGTTCTCCTGCTCGCAGTGCTCTGGGAGAGGCAGGCAGATGTGTTGCGTGAACTCGGTTCACTGCAAGGCAAGATACTCATTGATGTGAGCAATCCTTTTAAGAAGGAGGGCGACACATGGGTCATAGCGATTCCTGATGGCAAGACAGCGGGTGAGATCACAGCTCAACGGGCTCATGATGCTCGTGTCGTGAAGGCCTACAACACGATGCGTGCTGAAAGTTTTCGAGATAAGTCTCGTCCAACGGGTCCTGAGCAACTCGTCGTGTTTCTGAGCGGTGATGATCGGCTGGCGAAAGAAACGGTGGCAACGCTTATCCGAGACAGTGGTTTTGCGCCAGTGGATCTTGGACCTATGCGTAATGTTTCCTTGCAAGAAGCACCCAATGGTCCTTTCTACGTGAGCACCTCGATGTCCGAGGACAAGGCACGAGCTCTACTTGCAGAGCTTCATATTCAAGGATAGTAGGTAGTAAGTTCTGAATACAAACTTTATATGGCTCTCTGCTAACCTGCTTCCGTATGATGTTTAGAAAAGACATCTAGTCGATGGGAGGTGAGCGATCTTAACTCTCATTACAATACGCGGTGACGTTGTTCCGACGTCACCGCGTATCAGTTTTCTCGAAGAAAAGTTAGAACAAGGATAATTGCTGTGGTGGCTCTTCCTGCTGGGTTTGTGGCCCAGCTTGTTTTGTTGGAGCTTCGGTAGCCATACGCTCGGCTTCGGCCACTATGGCTGGGATTTTCTTGAAGTCGTCGCGTATTGTATCTTTGAGGTTGGCCTGATGGAGGCCGGCGGCGGGGTGATACATGGCGATGCAGATATAGTTATCTTTCTTGCGCGCGCGGCCGTGAATAGTACTGATTTTCTCAGAGCCGAAGAACTTGGCCATAGAGAAGCGGCCAAGTGTGACGATCACACGCGGCTGAATGGCAGCTATCTGGCGATCTAGATAGTCGTTGCAGGCAGCGATCTCAGTGGTCTCTGGATCGCGGTTGTTGGGTGGACGGCATTTTACGACGTTGGTAATAAAAACATCCGAACGTCTCAGATTAATGCTGGCCAGGAGCTCATCGAGGAACTGGCCGGCTGGGCCAACGAATGGACGTCCTTGCTTATCTTCATGATAGCCGGGGCCTTCACCAATGAACAAAACCTTCGCGCTGGGAGGACCTTCGCCTGGTACGGCTTTGGTACGACCATTACAGAGCTTGCATTTTGCGCATGTAGAGACCTCTACGGCAACCTCTTTGAGTATCTCCTCAGACGACATAGAATCTTTACCCCTTTACGACAGAAATAATAGATTTGGACTCTCCTTTCTTACACGTAGCTGAAAAATTTGCGGTAGCAAATTTTTCAGCTACGTGTAAGAAAGGAGAGGAAGGTAGACTGAACAGTTCCCTTTAAAATGGATAAGGCGACCATCTGGCCGCCTTACCTGTTGCTGCACTATGAAAAAGTAGAGAGAGTCTGATTACCAGCGGCGATCAGAGGATGGACGCTGACCATAGCCGTTATCACGGCGAGGGCCAGTGCTGCGGTTGGGGCCAGGGCCAGGACCCATAGGACGACGCTGACCGAAGCCGCCGCCGCTAGTGCCGCCACTGCGATCACCATAGCCACCGCTACTGCGTGTGTTATCGCGATCACCATAGCCACCACGATCCCGACTGCCACCACCACTATAGCCACCGCTGCCACCGCGATCACCGTAGCCGCCGCGACTAGGACCGCTATCTCTATCGCGATTCATGCCGCCGCCATAGCCACTGGAGCCGCCGCGACCAGGGCCGCCACGACCGGGACCACCACGACCACCACGCTCGCTCTCCAGCTCAGCCGGCGAAGGCATCTCGCCGCTCAGAGCTGCACGGCGGGACAGATTGACGCGCCCCTGCCCATCTACTTCGATCACCATCACCGTAATCTCGTCGCCGATCGAGACGACATCCTCCGGACGCGTAACCTGGTAGTCGGCCAATTGCGAGGTGCGAACCAGACCTTCTTTGCCCGGCAGGATCTCTACGAAACAGCCGAAGTCCACGATACGGCGGACCGTACCTGTGTAGATGTGGCCCACCTCGACCTCTTCCGTCAGGGCGCGTACAGCATCCATCGCATGCTGCATGGCGTCCCCAGAGACAGCCGAGATGTTTACCGAGCCATCATCCTCGATATCGATCTTCGCGCCGCTATCCTCCTGGATTTTGCGAATCATCTTGCCGCCTGGTCCGATGACAGCGCCGATCTTGTCGGGATTGATCTTAATCGTCTGAATACGCGGTGCGAAGGACGAGAGAGACTCGCGAGGCGCATCGATAGTATCCAGCATCTTCTCCATAATGAACATGCGGCCTTCGCGGGCCTGCTCAAGGGCGCGAGCCATAATCTCGTAAGTGATGCCCTTGACCTTGATGTCCATCTGTAGAGCAGTAACGCCATCGGCGGTACCTGCAACCTTGAAGTCCATATCGCCCAGGGCATCCTCGATCCCCTGAATGTCGGTAAGCACCGCCCACTTGCCAGCGCGCTCGCCATCGCCAGTGATCAGGCCCATAGCCACACCAGCCACCGGAGCATGTATAGGCACACCTGCATCCATCAGAGCCAGGGTTGTGCCACAGACCGAACCCATAGAGGTTGAGCCATTGGATGACAGGATATCGGAGACTGCGCGAATGGTGTACGGGAACTCGCTCTGACTGGGGATAACCGCAGCCACGGCGCGCTCGGCTAGAGCGCCATGCCCGATCTCGCGGCGACCTGGGCCACGAAGAGGCTTGCTCTCACCTGTTGAATAGGGAGGGAAGTTATAGTGGTGCATAAAGCGCTTGTTCTCGCTGGGACCCAGGCCATCGAGTACCTGCTCGTCGCCGGGTGAGCCAAGCGTCACCACGCTCAACACCTGCGTCTGACCACGCGTGAAAATAGCGGAGCCATGCGTACGAGGGAGCAGGCCCACCTCACAATTGATGGGGCGAATCGTCTTCAGATCACGGCCATCGGGGCGCACGCCATTATCCAGAATATTATTGCGCACATACGCCTTGAGCTCTTTCTCGTAGAACGTAATAATATCTTTCAAGCGCTCAGGATATTGTCCGCCCAGCTCGCTGATCAACTCTGCCTGTACCAGGCTCAGAGCCGTCGAGCGAGTAGCCTTATCAGGGCTGTTTACCGATGCATCAAAGCGGGGTAACAGGAACGCCGCTACCTTTGCCTGCAAATCAGAGTCGGTCACGGGAGGTGTAAAGGATCGCTTCGGCTTATCAACCGCCTGAGCCAGCTTCTCTTGCATCTTAACGATATCTTGCAGAGCTTCGTGGCCGAAGCGGACAGCTTCAAGCATTATGTCTTCAGGAAGCTCTTTCGCGCCAGCCTCAACCATCATTACCGCATCTGATGTCCCGGCGATAGCCAGGTCCAGGCGGCTTCGCCCCATCTGAGACTCAAGCGGATTGATTACGAGCTGATCATCGACATAACCCACGCGAACTGCACCAACGGGGCCAGCAAAAGGAATATCAGACACACTCAAGGCCGCTGAAGCGCCAACGATGGAGAGGATATCGTAGTCATTTTCCTGATCAGCGGAAAGAACCGTAATCACAATCTGTACATCGTTGCGGTAGCCTTTTGGGAAAAGAGGGCGAAGGGGACGATCAGTCAAACGATCGGCGAGGATAGCGTGTTCAGTAGCCCGCCCCTCACGTTTGATAAAACCACCAGGAATCTTGCCAGCCGCATACATACGCTCTTCTACATCAACGGTCAAAGGAAAGAAATCAATGCCTTCACGAGGCTCATCGCTGCCAACAACCGTTGCCAGGATCACTGTATCTCCGTAGCGCACCAACACTGCGCCACTACTCTGCTCTGCTACTCTGCCGGTCTCTATGCTCATTACCCGACCGCCGATAACAGCTTCTTGACGGTGAATCATATTTCCTCCGATACATGGCACCCTATGCTTATAAACGTTCGAACTGTATTGAGAGCCTTTCACATCCCTTTGTTTCTACAACTGGGGCGGGTGCAATTACTCTTTTAAGGTACTTCTCTGTATCCAGACCGCCGACTGGTTCCTTATTCCGCACACCAACGCCCTCTCAGGCTAGCTCTCGCTCAGGTGTGCGGCAAGAAAGCCTTTCGGCTAGCTCTCGCTCAGGCGGTCTGCACGGTACTTTTTTGTATCCAGATCGCCAACGCCTTTTGGCTAGCTCTCGCTCAGGCGATCTGCAAAGTACTACTTCCGTGTGTGACTGCACAGACACATGTATGTCTCTACCTGTAGACTTCTTTCCTGGTGTTGCTGTCTGGCCTCTTCATGGGGGGGTCACCCTCTAGCTACGTATTCGTTTGCTTCTCAATTATCTCATTTCTTGCTAACAACAGACCTGGCCGGAATGGTGGAGAAAAATGGAGTGGCGGTCGGATCGTGCAAAGAGTACGGCGCTCATCGTGCTGCGCCGACCGCATCCACAGCAAAACTTGAATGACTAACGTGCGCCGATTTTAACACGAATGCCCAATCTCTCGATCAATGCACGGTAACGCTCGGGACTTTTCTTACTAAGATAGATAAGTAGACGTCGGCGCTGTCCGACGAGCATCAGCAGGCCTCGGCGTGAATGGAGGTCATGCTTGTGAACTTTCATATGCTCGGTGAGCTGAGTGATGCGATTTGTCAACAGAGAGACCTGCACCTCTGGGGAGCCAGTATCGGTCTCGTGAACGCGAGAATCCGTAATAATCTCTGTCTTTTCTTCAACAGTTAATGACACGCTTGTAAATCACCTCCAATGTGGATTGTATGCTCTAGTACTGAAATGTGTAACCTTCATTACATTTATAGACATGGAAAGGGACACCCTGGCATTATAACATGGATAGATTGAGGGTGCAATCAATGGCGTCCATATGATCGTAGAAGAATCTATACACATAAGAAAGAAGAGGGTACTCGTCCCGCAGGCGAGCACCCCCAAATCGAACGCTATTACTTAATTTCGACTTTCGCACCAGCCTCGCTGAGTTTGGCAGCAATCTTATCGGCCTCTTCCCTTGAGACAGCCTCTTTAACGGCTTTAGGAGCCTCGTCGACCACAGCCTTGGCCTCTTTCAGACCCAGGCCGGTGAGCTCACGAACAACCTTGATGACGTTGATCTTGTTGGGGCCAACCTCGGTAAGGACGGCGTCAAACTCGGTCTTCTCTTCCTGTACAGGAGCGGCCTCGGTGGTTGCGGCGGCGGCGGCAGGAGCGGCGGCGGCGGCCACAGGAGCGGCGCTCACGCCCCACTTCTCTTGCAGGGTCTTGGTCAGCTCGACCAGTTCGAGCACGTTCAACTTCTCAATCTCGCTGATGATATCTTGTACAGCCATGATAGTAGATTCCTCCTGAAATTATTCGGCGGTTACTCCGCTGTTAAGTTTTTCTGCTTGTGCCTGAAGCACGTAACAAAGATCGCGTAGTGGGGCAGTGAAAAGGCCGTATGCGCTGGCAAGCGGTCCTTGCATGGTGCCTACAACTTCAGCCTTTGATTGATTTTTACCGCCTCTGATTTTGCTCAGGTCTTCGACCTGTTGAGCAGTCAAAGAGCGGCCGCCAAGAATGGCTGATTTAAGGACCACGACTTTAGAGGTGCCGACGTAGTCGTTGATGACTTTAGCCGTAGCAATCTCGTCATCGTAACCGAAGACCACGGTCGTCTGACCATTAAAGATGGACTGGTCGATATTCTGCATATTATTCCGCTCGGCTGCAATGCGCAGGAGCGTATTTTTAGCAACCTGAAGTTCGACTTTGGCGTCCCGCATGCGTGTGCGGAGTTCGTTCATGTCCTTCACGTTCAGGCCCTGAGTCTGTACCAGAACGGCGATGGTCGCGCGACCAAGCTTCTCGGTCAACTCATCGATCGTCTTCGCTTTTGCCTCTGTTGGCATAGGGGCTCTCCTCCTTTCATAGGATGATTGATACTCATCGGACAATAAAAAACCTTCGGATATCAGCCGAAGGTGAGAGAGAACCTCTATTCTTTTGCATGAAGGGCTGGTAAGCTGCTCTGGAAGGCAGTGGACCATCCCGCACATGGAATCTTGAATAGTTATCCCCTCGGCAAGCCGATCGTGTTGAGATCGCTTAGATGCGTCAAGAGCATGCTTGCTGTCTTCGGTGGTACATATGGACCTCGAAACTGGGAGCACGATTTGAAGCGAGCTAACCACGACAACCACAAGGGATTGTCGCTACGCGGTTTCGAGAGATCCTGTATAGGATGCAGGCAACCGAAAAGGGTGCCTGCGATCTGGTGTGTATTATACTACGATTGTGGCTTAAGCGCCATAGCGGCTGATGTATCGAGACGAATGCTGGGTGACATAGTAGATGTCAGGACAACGCTCTTTACATAGGTGCCTTTGGCTCCGGACGGGCGAGCGCGGGAGACCGCGTCGAAGACGGATGCTATATTTTGCATCAGTGCGTCCTCGTTAAAAGAGAGCTTACCAGCAGGAATGTGTAGGAGTGATGTACGATCAATCTTAAACTCTACGCGGCCAGCTTTCACCTCGCGAATCGTCTTTGTCAGGTCGAAGGTGATCGTTCCAGCTTTTGGGCTAGGCATCAGGCCCCGAGGACCCAGCTTTTTACCGAGGCGACCTACTTTGCCCATAACATCAGGAGTAGCAATCGCCACGTCGAAACCCAGCCAGTCGCCCTCGATCTGCTTAATAACATCATCGAGACCCACGAAATCTGCGCCAGCGGACTCGGCCTCAGCAACCTTCTCGCCTTGCGCGAAGACCAGGACCTTTACTTCTTTTCCAGTGCCAGAGGGCAGCATGGCCACACCGCGCACCATCTGATCAGCGTGGCGTGGATCAACGCCAAGCTTCATGTGAACTTCGACTGTAGGATCGAACTTTGTGAAGTTCATCTGTTTGAGGAGTGAAACAGCCTCTTGTGGCTGATAAAGCTTCTCAGGATCGACGAGTTTCGCCGCCTCTGTATATTTCTTACCGTGTAGTTTTATTGCCATTGTGTATGAATGCCCTCCTTGAGGCAGTAACCGCAGTGACTTGCGGGCAGGAAGTAGGAAGAATCTTGATGATCTAATCCTGGTTTATTGCTCGATGGTGACGCCCATGCTGCGTGCAGTACCCTCGATCGTGCGCTCAGCAGCCTCAATGCTATTCACATTGAGATCTTTGAGCTTAAGTTCAGCGATCTCACGCAGTTTTGCGCGGTTGATCGAGCCGACCTTTGTCTTGTTGGGTACCGCAGATCCTCCCTGAATGCCAGCAGCAGCCTTCAGTAGATCGGGAACGGGCGGTGTCTTTGTGACAAAAGTAAAAGAGCGGTCCTCGAAGATCGTAATCTCGGCTGGAATAACCATACCAGCCTGATCTGCCGTGCGAGCATTGTACTCTTTGCAGAACATCATAAGATTGATACCGTGAGGGCCAAGTGCAGTACCGATAGGGGGTGCAGGCGTTGCTTTTCCCGCTGATATCTGTAGCTTTACTACAGTTTTAATACGCTTTGCCATATTGTTTCAAACTCCTCAGAAATCCATATTAAATGTTCCCGCGTCATGACGCGGGTATGTGTCGAAGACATATGTAGCTAGATCTTCTCAACCTGAAGGAAATCTAGAACCACAGGGGTCTCGCGCCCGAAGAACGAGACGAGCACAGTCACTTTATTCCGATCCATATTAATATCGTTGACCGTGCCAATAAATTCGGTGAATGGTCCATCAATCACGCGTACACTCTGACCTTTGGTAAAGCTTATCTTAGCCTTCGGCTTGTCGGTCTCTTTCGTCACCTGCTTGAGGATGGTCTTGACTTCGTTTTCATAGAGAGGAACGGGGCGCGTTCCAGAGCCTACAAAGCTCGTCACACCGGGCGTGTTACGTACAACGTACCATGCTTCGTCACTCATAATCATCTCAACCAGGACGTAGCCGGGAAAGACCTTACGTTGTACTGTGCGGCGTTGACCCTGCTTAATCTCTACCTCTTCTTCCATAGGAACAATGACGCGAAAGATTTTATTTCGCATGTCCATAGAAGCGATACGGGCTTCGAGATGGCTTCTTACTTTATTTTCGTAGCCTGAATACGTATGAATCGCATACCATGCGCGTTTCTCTTCTGGCTGTTCTTTGTTGCTAGTACGTTCGGTAACCACGGCATTTTCCTTACAGCTCCGAGTGGGGAGCTACTTCCCGGTGGTGATAAGTAGGAAGAGACGATTAAGCCCGGTATCGACACCGAAAATCAAAAGACCTAGAACGGCAGAGATAATGACTACCAGAATAGCCATAGTTCTGGCCTCTTCAAACGTAGGCCAATTCACTTTGTAGCGAAGTTCGTAGTAGGCATCGTAGATAAAACGACCAGTCTTGCTATTGCGTAAACGTGTGAAAGTCGAGGGCGCTGCTTTAGCATCACGTCGTGTAGAGGTTTTCGTCTCTTGTTTGCCAGGATCACGCCTCACCGTCTCGCGCTTTGCCTCACGAGTCGAAGCAACTTTTGTACTCTTATCCGTACGAGCAGGCGCGGGAGTGGACTTGATTCCTTCTTTACTAACCGATACTCTTTTGTCCGTGCGAGCAGATGTAGGGGTCGAATTAAATTCCTCTTTACTGACCGAGACGCTTTTCTCTGTTCCTGCGGGTGTAGGAGTCGACTTAATCCCTTCAGTACCAGCCGAAACGCTTTTATCCGTACGAGCAGGTGCAGGGGTCGACCCAATCTCTTCTTCGGTGGTTGAGACACGTTTCTCGCGGGTCTTTAATGTAGCCGTCTGAGCACGCGTCCCATTTTTCTTTCTGTCGGCCATCTTATTTGCCACGTTAAACCTTTCTGATCAGTAGCGACTAGCACCTGACTCAATGAGCTAGTACGATGTGTACTTAGCCTCTTACTTGGTTTCACGATGAGCTGCAGGCTCGCGACAGGTAGTGCAGTACTTGCGTAGCTCAAGGCGTTCGGGGTTATTCTTCTTATTTTTTGAGGTAGTATAATTGCGGCTTTTGCAGACAGTGCAAGCCAATGTTACTACGATGCGATTTTCTTTGCTTTTACTTGGCATGAGTTCCTCCGTTCATAATTTTTGGCTTGCTGTGTACCCAATTCCAACGCGTGATTTCTTGTACGATTAGCATTATGGACGGGCCACCGACGAAAACCGCAAGGGTTGTCGCTACGCGATGTGTGAACGACAACCCTTGTTGCATGTTATGTTAGTTGATCAGCTGCGTGCAGATGCCAGAGCCGACCGTTCGTCCACCCTCACGGATGGCGAACTTGACGCCCTGTTCCATTGCCACCGGCTGGATCAGTTCCACGACCATCTCGATGTTGTCCCCCGGCATCACCATCTCGACACCCTCTGGCAACTTGATCGAGCCCGTCACGTCCGTCGTTCGCACGTAGAACTGCGGGCGATAGCCGTTGAAGAATGGCGTGTGACGGCCACCCTCCTCTTTCGAGAGCACATACACCTGCGCCTTGAAGTTCTTGTGCGGCTTGATCGAACCCGGCTTGGCCAACACCTGCCCTCGCTCGATGTCTGCACGCTCCACGCCTCGGAGCAGACAGCCGACATTATCGCCCGCCATACCCTGGTCCAGCGTCTTCTGGAACATCTCGACACCCGTCACCACCACGTTGCGCGTCACTTCTTGCATGCCCACGATCTCGACGTTCTCGCCGACCTTCACGATGCCACGCTCGATACGCCCGGTTGCCACCGTGCCACGACCCTTAATGCCGAAGACATCTTCCACCGGCATCAAGAATGGCTGATCGGTCGCACGAGGAGGCGTTGGGATGTAGGCATCCACCTGGTCCATCAGCTCCCAGATGCACTTGGCGGGCTCGTCGTTGCGCGAGAGGTCGCCCTTGCTTTCCAGGGCTAGTAGAGCCGAGCCACGCACTACCGGCACATCATCACCAGGGAACTCATACTTGGAGAGCAGTTCGCGGACCTCCAGCTCGACCAGCTCCAGCAACTCTTCGTCGTCCATCATGTCAACCTTGTTGAGGAAGACGACCATAGCCGGGACTTCCACCTGTCGGGCAAGCAGGACATGCTCGCGCGTCTGGGGCATGGGGCCGTCTGGCGCGCTGACCACCAGGATGCCTCCGTCCATCTGGGCGGCTCCGGTGATCATGTTTTTGATGTAGTCGGCGTGGCCGGGGCAGTCCACGTGGGCGTAGTGGCGCTTCTCCGTCTCGTACTCCAGGTGGGCGATCGAGATCGTGATGCCGCGCTCGCGCTCTTCGGGAGCCTTATCGATCTGGTCGAAGGCTGTGTATTTGGCAAGCTGAGTGGAGGCTAGCACTTTGGTGATCGCCGCTGTCAGGGTGGTCTTGCCGTGGTCAATGTGTCCAATCGTTCCTATGTTCACATGCGGCTTTGTCCGCTCGAACTTTTTCTTCGCCATTTCCTACTGGAGCTCCTTTTGAAATCCTGCTTACGATTAGATGCAGAAGCAAGGGATATAGACATGCAGCAGCCGTCCCCTGTGCCTAATCGTCGAACAATGAGAGAACCTTCCTACAGTCAAATGAAAGGGAGGTGACGATCAATTCAGAAGACGGCAGCGAGTAATGTATACCAGCGCGGGTCTCAGAAGCATGGGAGATAGGTATAAAACCTTATACCCGCCCATGTATCCTTTAGAAACCACTGGAGCTCGTGATGGGATTTGAACCCATGACCTCATTCTTACCAAGAATGTGCGCTACCCCTGCGCCACACGAGCAATTACATACAACTACCGAAATGGGTGTCGGTATGGTGGGCAGTGGAGGATTCGAACCTCCGAAGCTCTCGCAACTGATTTACAGTCAGTCCCATTTGTCCACTTTGGTAACTGCCCAGATTGTCAAACACGCCAGTTCGTTCTGAGTGATCAACGCCACCATTATAAACGACACCACCTTTCGTGTCAAGCATTTTTCTCCATTTTCTTTCTATACTCTAAGAGCTCAAAAAATTGATATACATCAATATGGATTGGGAAGAGGGCAAGAAAATGGAGGGGAAAAGCATTGCTTCTTGCATAAATTGCTGCTATAATCTCAAACGTTGGAGAGAATAATACACCTCGCGAAGTAGATCCTTCATCCAGGTTCTGAAACGTAGATTGCTGTTAGGATTTTTAGGAGTAAGAGGTAGCTTTATGGCGACGAATTGCGACTTCAGCCGTTCTTCCTTGCTTAGTGAACAGTACCAGCGTGATATGGAGCTTATAGCTGTAGCTCTTCAAGAAGAGAGTCAGGATGAACGTGAAGAGCGTCTCAACCTCGTTGCCCAGTCCTGGTCTCTCACAAAGGCTTGTTTTCACGCGCAGCTTGAGACGGGCGAGGTCTCTTCATATGCATCGATTGCGCTTGCTCGTCAGTAGTTTGATAGTAAAAATGTGTCTGTTGTAATTGCCATGCCGCATCCTCCAGAAATTGCACCGGAAGAACTCACCTATCAAACACCAGTGCAGTTTGGCATGGTGTATTGGGTTAACTTTGGCTATCCATCACTTCCACCCGGAATTGAAGAGAAGCGTATCCTGGACTGGCACCCTGCCCTCGTGGTGTCGGGTGACCCCTTCTGCCGCCATGCTGGAGCAATCAATGTTGTGGCTTTAACCTCATATCGCGGAAAGCTGCGTCCATACCATCATCTGCTGTTAAAACGCGATTATCCTCTATTCGATACAGATAGCCTTGTCAAGACCGAACTTATGTATCCCGTCCTGCGCTCTCTCCTCGCCGACCAATATGCTATATGCCGCCTCAATGATGCCGACCTTCGTGCTGTCATGGGAAAAGTAGCAAACAGCCTGGCTATTACAATGTTTTATACATTACATTAGTGCTATGTTTTTGCGGCTTCGCCGTTTAGAGTTTGTTTTTATCATTTTGCATTTTTAACATTTCTACATACTTTTGCGCGAAGCGCAAAAGTATGTAGAAATGTTAAAAATGCAAAATGATAAAAACATGCCGAAGGCATATAGAGATGTGATAAAAGAGGAAAGGTCATTGTATGACGATTGAGAATAATCAATTTCGCCTCCTTCCTTCGGTTGACGAGTTGCTACACACAGAGATAGGCCAACAATTGAGCGCACAGTTTTCGCGGACGCTAGCTGTTGAGGCTTTGCGTACCGTCTTTACTCAAGCGCGGGAAGACATTCGTGCAGGTATGCTCTGTCCGAGCTACGACGTTTTGCTGGCCGATGCCGAGAAGCTCCTGCAGAGGCAACAGAGGCCACATCTAAGGCCAGTAATTAATGCGACGGGCGTCATTATCAACACCAACCTGGGGCGTGCTCCTTTGAGTCAAGATGCGTTGGAGGCTGTGCGTCAGGTTGGCGAGGGATATGCAAATCTAGAGTATGAATTGAAGGAGGGGGAGCGAGGTTCGCGACATGTGCATGTCAGCGGGCTATTGCGAAAATTAACAGGGGCGGAGGCGGCGCTGGTAACAAATAATAATGCAGCGGCCGTCTTGTTGAGTTTGAGCGCGCTGGCTTTGGGCCGCGAAGTCGTCATCTCGCGTGGGCAACTGGTAGAGATCGGCGGCGGCTTCCGTGTGCCGGACGTAATGCGCCAGAGTGGATGTCAGCTCGTAGAAGTAGGAACAACCAATCGTACGCGCATCGCTGATTACGAGGCGGTGCTGACAGAGCGAACGGCATTACTTTTGTCGGTCCATCCCAGCAATTTCCTGATAACAGGCTTTACAGAATCAACCTCGATCTCCGCAATGGCCAAACTGGCGCATGAGCGAGGGCTATTGGTAATGGACGACCTGGGAAGTGGATGTCTACTGGAGAGTGAGCGGTATGGCCTCACACATGAGCCAACGCCGCAGGAGAGCCTGGCGGCGGGCGCGGATGTCGTCTGTTTTTCTGGTGATAAACTGCTCGGTGGGCCACAGGCGGGTATTATAGTGGGGAAGTCGGCGGTGATCGCACGTCTGGCAAAGCATCCTCTTATGCGAGCCGTACGGATAGATAAGATGACGCTGGCCGCATTGGAAGCCACCCTGCGTCACTATGAGCGCGGGCAGGCGGAAACTCATATTCCAGTCTGGCGAATGATTGCGCAGCGGCCTGAGAAGATTGCGCGGCGGGCTGAGGAGTGGGCAGCACAGTTAAAATCTTCCGGCCTGGTCGCACGGATTCAGCGAGGAGAATCAACAGTCGGAGGCGGTTCGCTTCCCGGTGAGACGTTGCCAACAACTCTGCTGGCGCTCGACGCCAGTCAGGTATCAGCTCCCCTGAATGAGATTGCACGGCAATTGCGGATGCGTCCTGTTCCCATCATAACGCGTATATTGCGCGATGCCCTCCTGTTCGATCCGCGCACCGTGCTTGATGAGCAAGAGGATGAGGTCATGAGGGGGTTGCTGACAGTCCTTAAAGAAAGATAAAACGACCATTTGACTTATTAAACATTTTTGCCATCTATTGCTCGAAGCGCAATAGATGGCAAAAATGTTTAATAAGTCAAATGGTCGAAGAGAGCGGTGCAGCTATAAAACGTGATTAACGTTCTTCATCAGTGTAGATGCGCTGGTAGCTTCTATACCGGCGCTCATCGATCAAGCTATCACTGACAGCCTGTATGATCGCGCAGCCCTCCTCGTCCAGGTGAGCACAATCGGCGTAGAAGCATTCGCCCAGATAGGGACGGAACTCTACGAAGCACCAGGCCAGCTCTTCAGGCGGAATATTCCAGCCGGCCAGAGCGCGGATACCGGCTGAATCGGCCAGCCAACCGCCGCCCGATAAGGGATAGAGTTGCGAACCCGTCGTAGTATGTTTGCCCTTCCCCGTCACATCACTTACCAATCCAGTGCGTAGTGCCATACCGGGTTCAATAGCGTTCACAAGCGACGATTTTCCGACGCCCGAAGGTCCGGTGAAAAGGGATGTATGTGCTTTGAGCAGAGCGCGCAGCTCGTCGATGCCCTGGTTCGTCTCAATGCTGGTTAAAAGCACTCGATAGCCGAGGGATTGATAAAGCCCTGCATCTTTATCCACATCGAGATTATGGGGAAGATCGATCTTATTGATGCAGATGACAGAGGTCAGGTGAGCCGATTCGCAAATGGTCAGGTAGCGGTCCAGGAAGCCGAAGTGTGGCTCTGGCTGCGCGGCGGCGAGCACAATAACAACCTGATCAAGATTGGCTAACAGTGTTTGCTGAACTAATTTCTTCGCATTCGAGCTGGCATCTCGACGTGAAAGTTCGCTCTGGCGTGGCAGAATCTCCTCAATCAGACCGGTCGTGGAATCCAGCCGGCGTATTTTCACATAGTCACCCACGGACAACCGAATGGGGAGAGGATTTTCGTTGCTATCGCGTCTCTCAATGCGCTCTTTCTGTAAGGACTGGCTGGATGTTGAAATTTTGCTAGAATGTGGTGAACGGAACTTTTCGGCGGGTCTGCCAGAATTGGCCTGTGCAAAAGCTTTTTTCAGCTTGCCACGAAGTGTACAGCGTAGCACACCATCGTCTGTGTGAACATCATAGATGCCATGTGTGCCGTTGAGCACAATACCAGTAAGGATAGCCGGATCATTAATCAATGCAGTATTCCCTCCACAGAGAATAAAAAAACACGGTCTAAACAATCATCAATGTGCTGTCTACCGTGTTGGAGGGAGCGCGCGAACAACGGCATCCGTTAGAGGCGGCCAGGAACCCGCATCATTAGCAGGACACCCCAGTTCCAATCGAGGAATGTTCGCCCTTGACCCTCACATCGGGTAGACAAGGTGTATGCAGACACAGCAAATGGATATACGGCCATGAGACTGCACCTCCTTAACTGGACAAGCCAGAATTTAGAAAACGATAGTGCTCCCAAAGCATACTAGAACGGCCGCATGTTTGTCAATGAATTTGCCAACCCTCTTCATCTTTGTGCTCTCGCCTTCGGCGTGCCCTTTTGAAACAGTTCTTAGGGATGGTTTTACATTTTTTCATTGTTCATACTTTTTTGTGCTGAGCACAAAAAAGTATGAACAATGAAAAAATGTAAAACCATCCCTAAGAACTGTTTCGGGCAGCGAAGCTGCACACTACTTTCTGCTCAGAACGTGGATTTGATAGGCGTCCGATCCTCTCTCAGCAAAAATAGGGTGCAGAAATAGATACATGGCAGAAAATGAAGAAGTATCGTAAAGAGCAGCGAAGCCGCGAACTCGTAGAGTGTAGACAGGGGATAGCAATTTTGTTGCTTCATATAGTGAAGCTTGACAAAGGTCTGGTAATGTAGTATTGTAGGAAACGTTGACGCGGGGTGGAGCAGTGGTTAGCTCGTCGGGCTCATAACCCAAAGGCCGGAGGTTCGAATCCTCCCCCCGCTACTAGTGCTCAACAGCGTTTACAGCGTAAGAGTACTTCATTTTCGACGCGGGATAGAGCAGTGGTTAGCTCGTCGGGCTCATAACCCGGAGGTCACAGGTTCGAATCCTGTTCCCGCTATACGGCGGCATAGCTCAGTCGGTAGAGCAAGGGACTCATAAGCCCTGTGTCACAGGTTCGATTCCTGTTGCCGCTACCAGCTTTCAATCAGGCTGTTACCTATTAGATGGTAGCAGTCTTTTTTTATAGTGTCCTCTATAATTTTGTCCACGTATCGCGAGCGTTTAGTAGTACTTCATTATGAATCAACTGGTTGCTCTTGATCCAGTTATTATCTGGTAAGGCTTAAAGAGATCCGAAAGTTTTTCTTAGTAGTAGACTAAGGTAAAATGATTGATATAACAACGACAGCTATCGCTTTCTTGCTTTTCTAACAGATAATCATCTTCCAAAAAATATAAAATTCTCATAGACTAAGTTCAAGATATTTAAATACTCTCTAGACGCTTCCCGATCTTAACCTCCCATTTGATTCTTGTAGATCGAACTTCGTTTCTCTATAATGAAAGCATTATGAGTTGGAGAAAGACATGGCAAATAAAGAGCACCTTAAGCTTTTAAAAAAGGGAATAGAGTGTTGGAATAGCTGGAGAGAAAAGAATTTAGAAATACAAATCGATCTTAGCAAAGCTAGTCTCAGCAGAGCTGATCTTAACAGAGCTGATCTGAGAGAAATTGATCTAAGAGGATCTGACCTCAAACACGCTAATCTCAGCGAGTCTGATCTTAGCAGGGCCAACCTCTGTTATGCTGATCTAAGGGGAGCCGATCTAAGGGGAGCTGATCTAAAGAGAGCTGATCTCAGCAATGCAACTCTTATCGAGGCTAACCTCTATAGAGCTAATCTCAGCGAAGCTAACCTCTACAGGGCTAATCTTATTGAAGCCGATCTCAAGCACGCCAATTTTAAAGGCGCTGACCTTAACAGAGCTAACTTTAGTGAAGCTGATCTCAGCGAGGCTAACCTCAGCGAAACCAATCTTTACAAAGTCAACTTCAGCGAAGCTGACCTTAGCGAAGCTGACCTCAGCATGGCTATAATAGGATGGACGAACTTTGGAGAGCAGGACTTGCGTGGAGTAAAAGGACTAGAAACTGTTCGACATCGTGGACCATCATATTTAAGTATTAATACTATTTATGCATCTAAAGGAAACCTTCCAAGACCTTTCATACGAGGGACAGGTGCACCTGATGATTTCATCGAATACATGCATATTCTGGCAAACAAACTTCCTGAGTACCATAGCTGCTTTATTAGCTATTCTAGTAAAGATCAAGACTTTGCAAATCGCTTGTATACTGACTTACAAGACCACAATGTGCGCTGTTGGTTTGCATCAGAAGATATGAAAATTGGTGACAAAATCAGATCTAGCATTGATAAATCTATCTTATTACACGATAAGTTGTTGCTCATTCTATCGGAACACTCCGTGACAAGCACTTGGGTAGAGAAGGAAGTAGAAACTGCTTTCGAAAGAGAACGTGAAGAAGATAAGTCGATTCTATGTCCAATCAAGCTGGACGAGGCAATTAAGCAAACTAAGTCGGCATGGGCGGCTGATGTCCGCCGCATGCGTCATATAGGAGACTTTAACAATTGGAAGCAATCTGAGCAGTACCAAAGAGCTTTTAAACGATTGCTACGTGACCTGAAAGTTGATGAGAAAAAGCAGGATCAACAAAGTAGCTAGGATATAGATATATTTTGATTAAATTTTTCATTGTGTCGCAACGGATAGGACGGGACATATTTCAGAAGGCGCAGAGCTTCCAGATGTAGTACGTCAGGGAAGAGTGCTTTATAAATATTGCAATTAGGTGATTTTACATCACTTCGTCCTGTCGCCCTATAGGTGAGAAGCGGGCAACCGCCAGTACACCAGTAGCGCCATGAACAGGAACGACAGCCTTCCTTTTCATCAACGCTATGTGCTTGGACACCTTGACGGTCATTTCTAACTATTAGTAGTGGATCGTCTGTAGCAATTGTTGTAATAGTTTGCTTAATATCAACATGACACTTTGCAATACCTCCCTTTTGATTAATGACCAGATAATTATCGCCTATCCCGCAGGTACTCTGATGAGAATACTGCAAATTTGCTTTATCAATAAGCGAACCGAGCAAGGTGCGCTGAGGTATGTTACGTTCAATTAATTCAAAGACTGAGCGCATAGCATCTATCATCTGTGTATCTGTGAATTGAAGATCGGTTATATGAGTAGAGCGGTCATTATCCCGGTAGTAGTTGAGCGAAAATGACATGTCTCTTTCCAGAATGTATGATATGAGTTCTGGCAACCCAGCAAGGTTGCGTAAAGAGGCTGTTACAGATATGTGTGGAATGAGACTCTTTGTTAGCAGTTGTGTAATAGTTCGGTCCACCATCCGAAATGAGCCGCGTCCATCAATAAATGGGCGCTGACGATCATGATGAGAACCAACACCGTCGAGCGATATCATGACACCAATATGTCTATCTTTAAGACAATCAATCATACGTGACGATAGAAAAACACCATTACTGAGAACAGATGCACTAAGATTTATGTTATGTTGCTGTGCTAATGCCAGTGCATAATCATGAATAGCAATTACGCGCTCAATCTGTAAGCTTGCTTCGCCACCTGCATAGCGTAGGTGAATATTTTTAAAGCGGTGTTTGATTGCTGACCTGAAAATAGCATCAATAGCTTTTCTAGTCGTCTCATCAGACATAAACTCTGAATTTTTATCTACGTAGCAGTAGTTGCAGTTTAAATTGCATGCGTTTGTCACGTGTAACCAGGCACTAAGCATTTGAGATTGTTCTTGTATAGGAACAGCCGAAGCTTGTGCTGAGTTCTGTAAAAAGCCTAGTGTATAGAAGAGCGAAACGGCCATGTGTACCTGTTCGGGAATTTCTTCATTTGTGTACAAAGTAGCAAGTGAGGCTGAGAAACGAAATCTTTCAAGAAGAGTTGCTGCATCCTCATCTAGCAAAGCAGTATGTCCTGTACCTGTTGGGTAACATATAAGATAATATTTGTTGTTGCACGTCTGCTTATATAGCCCAGGTGCTTGTTGAAGTGTAGCTGTATCTATATCAGAAATATCCCTCTTTTCCGGGTCCGGAATTGGAGGGAAGCTATTACACTCTTTATTGCATTCATTTATGGTAGAAAAAGACCCATCCACCAATGCTGTCTCAAATCTAATTTCCATTTTACAATATCCTGAAGTATTAATTACTATGCTTACTATATGCGAAAAGCTCTACAAGAAGAACTATACGAAAATTTTGCAGAAGCTTCCCATTATAAGCAATATTACTTAGCACCTTAAAACATAAAGTTCTCTCTCTACGTATTAAGACGTAATAGATCTTTTTATCTTTGATAAAAGGTCTGTAGTATGAACGAATGATTGTAAGGGAAGGTAGAATTAGACTCCTAAAAGTCCTCTGACCTCTTCATTAGAGCTAATGAAATCAGGATAACTCTTATCCAATCCTTGTGAGGACCAGTAAGCAACTAGTTTATCAACAATTGGGTTGATCTCGTCAGGAGGTGTTTCAAGCAAATGATCAACTAATTTGCGTAACTCTTTATTGTATTCAAGTTGGTTGTATTGCATCATATAATAGCAGGCTTCCCCGTAGTTGATGAATGCCTCCTTATAGTTCTGTGCCTCATAGAAAACATCTCCCTCAGACGAGTAAGAGAGACCTAATAGATAGTGGTAATGGTATTGCAAGCAAATCTTTCTAGCTTCTTGCTGTGCTTCTTGGGATTGCTGATTGTCCCCAAAACGTTTGAATACTATTGCTAAATCTGCAAGAGATTCGGCCTGTTGATAGTCATCATGTGCTTTTTTTGCTAAATCGATAGCGTTTTGCAGCAAATTGATAGCGTTTTGATATTGCTCTTCCAGCGTAGCAATCCACCCGAGTTTATTCAAACTATTAATATACGATCCCGTATCGATGTTAAGGGAGGTAGAGCGCGCTCGTTCAAACCATTGTCGTGCGTAAGGTAATTCTCCTTGGTCCATTAGAAGCTTACCTTGCCGATTATATACAGTCGCAAGTCCCCGTTTGTGTCCGGTACGTGTGAAAATATCAAGTGCGTCCAGGAAAAAGTTATTTGCGCTTGAGAAATCATTGATCTGGTAATAAACAGTACCAATTGAACAAAGACTCCAACCTACGTATACCTCGCTCATCTCTCCCTGCTTGAAGAGTTCATTACGAATGTGCCAACTAGTTTTCGCTCGGCGCAATGCATCTTCCACTTTACCCTGTAACTGGTATACATTGCTGATGTTTAAGAGTGCTGTAGCACAAGCCCGCTTGTTATGAAGCCTTTTGTGAATATCCAGACCTTCTTCGTAGTAATGGAGCGCTGTATCCAAGTGTCCTTGTTTCTCATGTACAAACCCCACCCAGTTAAGAAGATAGGCATAGTCCGACATATTCCCACGCTCCTTCTCAGTACCCATCGAAGCATTGAAAGATTCAATAGCATTAGAATATTGGTTTAATTGTTGATAAGCTACCCCTTTTTCAAAAAATACGTCGGAACGATGCTCACTAAGCCAGTTTTTATCGGCTTCCTGCTCTAACTCGACAAGTAGATGAAGTGCTCGAGCTGCTTCTTCCTCTTTTTGCAGTAGTCTAGCCTCAGCAAACTTCAAGTCGTTGAGTTGCGTTGGAGACATCTGTTTACTGAATTGTTTAACTTCACGTAGTAGTGATCGCGAAAAAGGGTTTAATCGTAAATTTACTGCTCTAGAAAAGTTCTCAGAGAAGTATTCGTAACCATTCTCAAGATCTACGTAAAGCTTGTGAAAAAGTAGCTCGACAGTATATGTCTGTTTTAGCTGTTCTGACTGTGTGTTTTGCAACTTATGTTTGTAGTACTTTGCTACACTTTGGCTTAATGATGTACGATAACGACGATCGGGATCATTCCTGCTCCAGCCATAGCGATTCACGAGTGGACGCATTTCATCATGTAAGACGAAATCATCTCCCGAACTAGGTCGTCTCACGAAGGAGAGATGAAGCAGTTGTTGTGATAATTTGTCAGGATCAACATCTTGAAGTAGATCGCTAAAATCTGACTCGCGTAAGATCCAATCTAGCAAAGAAAAATTAAAACGATGGTAAGCATGAGCCATAAATAGGATGATGGTATCAATGGTCCGACCCAGTTCGCTGATTTCACCGACTAAGCTTGCTTCAAACTCAGTTCTAGGTACCGAGATGAGTTCTTTCAACGTCATTTTGCGTTGATTAAGAACATCGTTAACAAGACCAATGAGAATAGGACGACCTTCTGTACGACTGTAGAGCGCTTGCATAGCGTCATCTGCTAAGTGAGACATACTTAACTTGGATAGTTTTTCAAAATACTCTCTGGTTTCTGATTGCGTGAATGGAGAAATTGGCATACTCTCAACTTCTCTTTCACGACTGTGCCAGTTGCTATGATTAAAATTAATTTTGTTACGACCAGCAATAACAAATGCTATGTTTGAAAAACCGTAACTGTCAGGAAAAGGGTAACCTGGCCGTAGAACAGCAATCAAAGGGTTCTCTTCAATAAACTCAAACGTGTCAAAAAAGATAAGGAGATTTTGATTATCTTTGTTTAACCTATCGCCCAGAGTATGAAAATCTGCTATAATCGCATCGACAAGCATACTACGCACTTCAGTAAATTCTGCCCCTTTATATGTGCTGTATTCTTTCAAAATCTTTTCGGTATTAGATGTGTTCCACTTTGGGTAAACATTTTTAAGCGCAGAAACAACGTTTTGAGCTATGTCAATACCGTCGCGATCAGCTATGTTGAAAAAATCAATGTGTCCAATAATAGTGTTTTGGAAAGTTTGCTTTGCAATCTCAGAGAATTTGTGCAGCAGCCATGTTTTACCAACACCGCCCTGTTTGCTTGGATCGGTTTGTGCATCATAAACGGAAAGAATCCAAGGAGCATCAGAATCTCTCCTATTAGTTAGCCACTCTGTGAATTCTTCTACATATCTTTCCCGCCCGACAAAAATTTCATTTTCGTTTTCCATCGGAATCTACCCTTCTAATGAAATCTCTGATATCAGTTTCCTAAGTAAGTCAAAACGATTTCCAAGCGCTTCTTCCAATTCTTCACTATTAAGTAGCTCTTCGACAAATTGTGTTGTGTGACCTGAGAGTTCTTCTGCAAGAATGTTTTGAACAGCAGGTGTCCATATTGGATGCACATCTGTTACTTTAGGATCTTTAACAACATAAATAAAAAAGTTTTTAACATGATAAAAATGGTCTTCACCTAAAGTTGTTCGTGCCTCTTTTCGGCTTGTTTCTGCCAAATGCCTATATATTAAAGACTGAACCACTAATATTCGTTCCCCTAATTCTTTCTTAAACTCGTTATCCTGCAAAAGTTCTTCTAGATATGTCCTAATCATCTTAAAAGATTCGATGGAATTAAAAGACATTTCAGCCATTTTTAGCAACACTTGTTCGAGAATTTGAATAAACTCTTGTTCGCTCTTTGTATAGGCACTGTGGTAGAGATATTCACATAGATAGCCGATTTGGTCGTCATCTACTATCTTATCTGCTAGCGCTTTATTGAGTTGAGCAAGGAACTCGTGTAGTGCAGAATAACGTTCAGTTTGCTCTACTCGGATTTTCAAAAGAAAAATATTTCTTATAGGGATATCAATAGAATATCCCCCTCTAAGTCGGTTCCAATTGAGCACATCAGTATCATTTTTAATACTCTTGGGTAACCTCATATATGCTAAATTACTTTCTCTTTTCAGTTCAGGAGCAAAACGTTCAATGAGCTCTTGCATGATCGACAAGCTAAAATGTCTGGGAACCGATAGTGCCGTCAATGCATCTTTATATCTGCTCTGCTGAGAAGGTGTTAATTTAGCAAATACTCCTTGGTCAATAACACGCTCTATCAGAAGGCCCACTAATACCTTTTGATCTGCTGGTCGCGTTGGATCTAGTTTCTGTTCAGCCATAGCACTCGTCATAACTTCCATCGCGAGAGGGTAGCCGTTCGTCCAGTCAAAGATATATTGTCTAATTTTTGGTTCTAAAGGAGGTTTGACGACGTCAAGATAGAGCTCACAGCTTTTGCGATCCAGAGGTTTTAACTGTAAAGAGGTGAGTTGACGTGAAATAGAGCGTTCAAAATCAAACAGTAAACCTCTTTCACTCGCTAATACTACAAATAACTTTTTATCGTTGATAGCATCACGAAGTGTAGCAGCAATTCGCTCTAACAAATCTTCATTTGTTGTATCCACACTATCCAAGATCATAACTGCTATTCCTTGCTCCAGGAGTATCTTAATTGCATCAAGGGATTGTTGAGAAAGATTTTCTTCTTCCACTGATGAGTTAAGTCTAATGTTGTAACGTTCTGCTAATTGCCTTACGATCTCGCGTGAAAAGTGACTAGCATTTTGGCTAGCACGAATTAAAATATAACGGATTTGTCGCTGCTTGCATTGCTCCTCTATATATTCAAGAATAGCCGTTTTACCTATGCCAGCTACCCCAAAGAAATCAATAATTGGAGTAAACGAAAGATCCTTATTACCATGATTGTGTAAGGCTTCAAATGCACTGTTAATAAGCAATAATTCAGCCTGCCGATTTACGAGTACCACGATAATATTGTTCCTCCTCACCCGTGTCAGATTTGGTAGCTATCTTCACTTTCCATGATAACTTTATGATATGACTCTGTATATATGCTCAAATTTTTAAAGTCAATATTGATACTTGTAATGTTCCTTGCATCACGTTGAGTTGATTCTGCAACTAGCTCGTCAATTCGATATACACGGGTTAATTTGAAAGTACGAAAATCAAAATGAATTTCTTATTGCGTTATCATACAAAATCTAACAAGAGACGGAAGCCAACATCAAAGAAGTAGCCAGCAAAAGTAACAGGATTTTCTTTGTTTCGACAAGACGCTCGTGCGATTGTCGGATCGAGTAGCCAAGCTCCCCCACGTAGTACACGATGCTTTCTAGATGTGGAGTCTTCACGACCATCATCAGGATCATAGGGATATGATTTGAAGATTGAACTGGTCCATTCCCAGGCGTTGCCAGACATGTCCCAGAGGCCGTAAGCGCTGACGCCTTGAGGATATTTATCAATTGGAGTTGTTCCGCGAATTCGGCTGGCGTTGGTGTTACAACGTTTACTATCGAACTTGTTGCCCCAGGGATAAATACGAGCGTCATCTTCGCCACCATCGGGATCCCAGCGTGCAGCCTTCTCCCATTCGGCTTCAGTTGGCAAGCGCCACAGTTGGCCTGTTATGCGACGTAGCCAGGAGATATACTCAACTGCATCAATCCAGCGTATGCAGACGACGGGATGATCTAGATGGCGCAGTTGTTCCTCCCATGTCACGCTTTTGCGAGTCTCAGGTCTCATGCCACCTACACGCACAAAACATGCAAACTCTCCCACAGTGACGGGGTATGTAGCTATAGAATATGCGGAGGTAGTGACGGTATGAACCGGAGACTCTGTATTAAAAGCTACTGGATCGTCTTTTGTTTCGGCTCCCATTTTAAAGCTGCCAGCAGGGATAGCACATAATGGTGGTGTAATAACATCTATGCCCTTAATCTCCTGTACTGTAAAGCCAAGGCTCCTCACCTTTTGTACGTAAGGATCATCTACTGCTAGTATACCCATCACTTCTCCTTCTTAAAGAGAGTTCATGATATATCGATATATTTTTATAAGAATTAACTAATGTACAAAGAGGATTTCTTTGACCAACTAGTTGTTTAATGAAATTACGTAGAGCGTTATTCAGTCCTTATACGTCTGATAAGCGAGGTGAAAAAATTAGTTTCTTGCACTTGCATATCGAGCCAAGGCGACTTGATGTAAGTAGGTACTTTAGGAATTTGCTCCAGGTCGGGTAAGAGCACAGGGATGATGGTGTGTTCTTCCGCGAAGGTGCGTAACAATTGATCGACCTCCCGGTCTTCCCAGGGCGCGGGGCTATTCTTCCCTATAAAAACTGCCACGGTATTGATGGAGGCTATTTGTGAGAGTAGTACTTCGTCCCTTTGTTGTTCTGGCTGCAATTCCCATTCATCGAGCCAGGGCATCATACCCGCATTCAGGAGCTGATCTCCGATCTGCTTCACCTCTGCCCTATTATTTGGATGATAACAAAGGAAGACGTCGTAATAGCTCATCGGATTGCCCAATGCTTTGTTGATCTCTACCTCCTCGCGACGTGTGGAGTGGAGTATGTCGAGAGTACGCCAGCGGTCGGCTGCGGCATCCATGTCGAGTGTTTGAGAGGTGATGCTGCTGGCGGGTTTTTCATCGTCGGTGATATCGATGCGCGTCTCGCAGTTTGGGCAGAGCAGCCAGTTAAAGCCGCGCTGGTGCCGTTTGAGTACTGTACTGGATAAGATGGGTTCGCGGCAGGTGGGTTCAGGGCAGGTGAAGAGTCGGGTACGGTGTACTGAGTTGGGGATCGCCCAGCGTTGCAAATGTTGTTCTACATAGTTCTCGAACTGAGAACGGATCTCCTCGGGCGCTTCGGGATTAAAAAAGACTGTCAGGCGACCCCGTCCCTCGATACCCTCTAGATACATGCCGCATCGGCTACCAGAGCTGGTAGTGAAGGTGATAGCCTCCTTCCATAAATCTTTCTTCTTGAAAATCTCGCTGTGAGAGAGGCGCACGGCGAGTGTGGCGTAGATGTTTTGTATTGAGCCTTCAAAATCGAAAAGCTGAGCCTTTCCCTCCAATGCTGACAGTTCATAGTTTTCACGCGTTGCCTGTGAGGGGAAGGTTAAGTAGTTTCCATAAGGAGTGCGCTCTAACAATGCCAACTCGTGTCGCAGCATGTCTTCGATCATTGCCAGCAGTAACAGTTTTTCATCCTCTATCTCCGCAATACGTTCGTCGCGCGACATTCTGAACTGGCATCTCTTTGCCCTGACTTCAGAAATGCTGCCCATGCCATCCGGTTCATCGCGCACGCTGTTGACGAGGGCCGCCGAGTAGGCATCGAGCCGTTCTGGTTGTAAAAGAATGTAGTCTGCAAAGCGGAAATGCATGATCAGGTCGCGTGACTCTACTAACTCGATACACCGTTCAAATTGGGCGCGTAACTCCTCGCTATCAGGCCCAATTTTGGAGGAAGTGATTAATGAATTGTAGAGCTCAGGAGTACGTGTCAAGATACGTCCGGTAAGTTTCTGATCCAGGAGGAAAGACTTAATCGTCTCGAACAATTCGTTTGAGGTGACGCGTGGTATCGCTTCCCATGCGATAGAATCTATGATTGCTTTGCGCAGTTCCTCAATTTGATAGCCGTCGCGCGCGCTGGTTTCGATGTACTGATCAAAACCCAGCTCCTGGCTGATTTCGGCGATTCGATCTCTACTCACTGGAATGCTACCACGATCTATGCGAGCAGCGACCAAAAGCTTTTTTAGGGGAAGCGATGCTTGTCGCGATACGCTGTGCGCTTGACGAAGCGCACGATCCCAGTAGAAAACGTCGGCGAAGGGATCAGCTTCATCACGCCCGTCGAACACAATCAATCCCAGTGACACATCATTCAGGCGTAGTTGATGAATTACGCGATAGCCCGGTTGTCCCGCCAGATCCCAGAGGAGGATTTCACGACGTTCACGTAACTGTCCCTCATCATCATGGATTCCTGCAATCTGTACGGGAACATCCTCTCTGTTCAGAAGCGCTACTCTGCGTGCGTGTGTGGATTCAGTCGGCACAAACTTTTCGCCACGAAGCACAAGGAACAGACCTGTTTTACCTACACCACTCTCTCCTGCTAATACAGCCTTAGCATTCGAGTACTGGATCGTTGGTTTGCGGTTCTGTAATAACACATCGATGTCTACCTCCCAGAGGCACATTTCATCTCTTGTATTCCCTCCAGTTAGCAACACGGGTTCATTTGTCTGAAATACCAATGGAAAACTGTTGTTGAAGGGGTTGATGGGGAGGGATGCGAGGAGTTCCCAGGTATCGGTGCGCCAGAAACAGACCTCAGCACCATTGGAGATCGACTGTGAGACGAGTAGTCGTCCATCAGGAGAGAAGGCTATGTTTGTGACTTGCCTGGTGTGACCTTCTAGTATATGAATCGGTCGCCCTGTATCCGCATCCCAAATGCGAACAGTGGCGTCATTCCCTCCAGAAGCAAACAATGAGCTCTTCATGGGCGAAAAGGCTATACAGCGAACGCCACTAGTATGCGCATCGATTGCATAGAGAAGCATATCCTCAGCATTCCATACGCGTATCTGTCCACCATCGTCGCCTGATGCCAGCATCTTTTCGTCCGGCGACCAGATGACTGAGCGCACACTCTGTGAATGACCCAGCAGTATGGAACGATGAATCCCTGTTTGAGCATCCCAGATGCGTACTGATTTATCTTCCGCTCCAGATGCCAGCAGATTTTCACTTGGCGACCAGGCGAGGGCAGAGACGGTTCGGCTATGGCCTGCTAGTGTGCGTAATAAGATGGCTTTATCCGGCTCCCACAAACATATCGTTGTGTCTCTAGAACCAGAGGCGAGAAGCCCAGTTTTTGACCAGGCGACGCTCGCTATAGGCCTTAAATGGGCGGGAAGAGATCCCACCTCATAGCCCGTAGCAGGGTCCCATAGGCGCACTGATCCATCCATCGCACCAGAAGTAATATAGCGTCCACTGGGAGCCAGAGTGGTAGGTTCTATCAGACTTTCATCTATGGAATAGCGTAAGCTGAGACCTTGCAGAATGTTGCGCTCGTCCTCAGTTTTTTGTGTAACCTGTGGATCGCGGTGTTGGGAATGGATATCATCTGAAAACGAACCTTTCGATCCTTCTGGAAAATCCATAAGTGGCTCCTCTCCGCTTAAAGGCTGTACAAAGTGGAGTCTTGTTAAATAACAGCCACTTTGTCATTCATCAAACTTTCTGTGGCGGCAATTGCTTGTCAGATCTCTCGCTATCGGGAAATACATATGTGATGGTTTTTCAAAAAAGAAATTGTGCTATAAGTAAAAATACACTCTTCTTGTTGCACAAATAAGCTGCTTGCTCATCCTAATTACTATATACGCACTTCTTCCAGTAAATACAAAAGAGAGTAAAGCTAATACCTTGTGCTAGCTATCCTGCTTCTTAGGCCAAAGACGAATGTAAAAGTAGCTATGAGATAGCCAATACCTTCGGAGTGTACCACCGCTTCTTTCGCACTATTAAGTAGTATAGCAGAAGTTTTCCTATAGCGCAATTGCAATAGATACATCTTGAAACCTTAAGGTGAGAAAGGGCATCTATCCTTATATCGAGACATATTCATTCGCTCGTGCTTTGTATAAAAACGTCCGAATATTTCTGGTTCGCTACTTCCTGCTTTCGATCCTTTACACTCCCTCTATACAAAGACGGATATTAGTTCCCAATTTCAAATGTCTTTGTTTTAAAGCAAGAAGTGATTATAAAAAGATTGATATTCATTTTGAGTTTCGACTTTCCTTGTTTGATTGGGGTCGGCTCTATTTAATTAATTTGAGCTTCCTAAACAGGAAGACATTTTCCTTGTCATGATATTCATCCTGAATTTTAACTTCCCCTGTTTTGAAGGAAGTTGCGATATCTTAACCGGCATTTGGTACCAAGCTCCTAGTTTAGGGGTGGAAGTGCAAATTGTTGGGACTAACATGATACCATTGCTCTTGTAAATATTTATCATTTTCTATCAAAAACCGTAGGATCAGATCAGAACGCTCCGTTATGACTGTCTTTTCTTTATATACCACGCACTTTCTGGTTTTCATCGGATGGGCATAAAGGCCGGGCATATGCTTGTCATGATGAAAAGCCAACATTTTTATGATGTAGTAAGTACTCATAAAAGAAGGATTATATGTGTTGCAGGATATTCGTCTTCCTGTTTCATATGATATCGTCAGGCAAGCATTGTGCATAGATGTAGACATATGTTTGCCTGATGACGAGATGTCTGTGTTCAGTCACAGAGAGATACAGACATTCTATAAATTCATCGAAAGGTATTTAGGAAAGAGATGCTGACAAAACCACGAGTCAACTCAAAGCCATTAGATGCCTCTATGTATGGGGCTAAACGGCAGCGGCGTCTATCGCCACTGATGATAGGCAGCATTGCTGTGCCGCTAGTACTCGCACTGATCGCCGCAGGCGTGTTTATTTTGCCTCGCTTCGCAACACATGCTGCGGCAGCCAACGCTAATTGCTCACTTCAATTGCCACCCGAACCCTTAACAGCTCAAGGACTGGCCACTCCCTATCAACTCTTCGCTACCGACCCGGCCCAGGGTGCCTGTAATGAGGCTAACGCCGGACAGTCCGCCTTCGCTCAGGCTGTGATCTTTGATCCGAACACGAATACGCTCTCGGCGTACGAACCACTGGTAATCGACCGTGGGACGCAGCCAGCGATTCAGCCTATGGTACCTCAGTTGCCTAAAGGTGCTATCGTGGGCATCTGGTTTGGCTTCAACGGAACATTTTTGCATCTCACCGGTGGTGTAGCCAATGGCCGCTGCGTCAATGGCCTGCCCGGTTCAGACTTCGGTCAGTTTTCCTACTGTAATGCACCACAGTTCTTCCAGGTCGCAAATTTTGCGGTTCGGGCACATAAGATTACCGTTCCCGCACTTGGAATGGCTAACGACGGAATGGACTGCCCCACCACGCGCAGCTTCGCCATCGTCGATATGGACCAGAGCGATAACGTGCAGACTCAGTATCTTGCCAACGCCAATGGGCAGACCGCCCAGCTCTCAGCAGCCAATTTAGTGCAGTTGGGCAATGGGAAAACCATGCAGCAAGCGATAAAGCTCGGAAATCCAAGCGATAACGCGCTCGTCTCGCGTGTCCTTGATCCCGTGCTTGGCTGTCACGCATGGGAAATACCCGATCTCGTCAACAGTGGAAAGACGACTGCCACGCTGGCAACCGACGAGCTACAGGCTGCCGCCTTTCAGAAAGCTCCCGTCGCACTGGTTCCTTCCGCCGACGAGATGGTTCTGCTCAACAATAAGCCGAGTCTGCAGAAGATTGATGCCTATCGAATTGGCGTCAACCAGCCCATTGCCTTCAATCTGAACGATGCCAATACGACGAACTATTGTACCAATATTCTCAATATATCTTTGCCACGCTTAAATCAGGACATGAAGACATTCCAGGGTCAGCCCTCACCTGATGGCGGTGCGACGGCCAACTCGCTCTTCACCTTCTTAGCCAACCGCCTTAATGCGACGCTGAGCAACGGCGGCCTGAATTGTGTCGGCCTACTCAACATTAAGAATCCAGTAACACTGACTACAGATGGAAATGGCGTGGTTACCGCCGCTACCATCGCTACTACCGGAACTGGAACGGTGACTGCAACTCCGACAACGGCGGGGACGACAGGCACAGGCACGGTAACCGCAACGCCAACGACCACAGGGACCGGAACGGTGACTGCAACACCAACAACGACGGGAACGGGCACAACGACGGGAACTGGCGTGGGTGCAACAACTGGAAATGCTCCAAATTGTAACATAGATGGCACTACGCTGACCGGTTGTGTCGGTACTGTTACCATCAACGGGCAAACCTGCAAGCTCTCATTTGCCAATGGTATTGTAACTGAGACGTGTACGGGAACGGGTACAGGTGGAACCGGAACCGGAACTGGGACAGGCACAGGTACAGGTGGAACCGGAACGGGCACAGGTACAGGTGGAACTGGAACAGGTGTTGGTTTTGGTAATGGTGGCACAAATCCGAATCCCTTAAACTACAACAACACTGGTATCAGCAATGACAACAGTGTGCGTGGAGGAGACTTCGACAGCGTTGGGACAACATATTCAGCCCAGGCACTGCAAAACGCAGGCTTCACACCGGGAAGAATGATCTCGGCCAACGGTGTCAACTTCTACTGGCCCGCTTCTGCTGCGAATACACCCGACAATGTTCTGGCTCAAGGACAGGAGATTGTTGTCAGGCCGGTGCCTGGCGCAAGAGTTCTGGCCTTCTTAGGAGCTTCGGGCTTTGGACCGTCCACGGGGAATGCGACCATCAACTATACCGATGGAACGACACAAAGCTTCACCCTGGCCTTTAGCGATTGGACGCTCAACAATGGCGAGGCGTCGCCTCTGAGTGGAAATCAAGTTGTTGCTACAACATCCTATCGCAATACGCCAAACGGTGGCCTCGATCCTCATATGCCGAACGTCTTTTATACAGATGTTGCCCTGGTGGGTGGCAAGACCATTAAAAGCGTGACCCTACCGGGCCGCGTCGATCGTGGCACTATGCACATCTTCGCCATCGGCACCAGGTAGAACAAAGCGTCAGGCTGTATAAATGTAGTCATATACAGGATAAAAGGATTCTATGTCCTTTTATCCTGTATTTTCATTTTTATATATTTGTCTTTCTCCATACTTTGCGCAAAGCGCAAAGTATGGAGAAAGACAAATATATAAAAATATATAAGAGAGTATGCAAGCCCCATCGCATCTACCTTCTTAGGAGACGAAAGAGTGCAGCTTTGCTGCCTGAAGAGAGTGTCGTCTATAATTTTACTTTTTCTACATTTTTAAGCTTTGCTTAAAAATGTAGAAAAAGTAAAATTATAGACTCTGCAACGAGCGCCGAAGGCGCGAGAAGGAGTTCGATACTCTTTAAAGTCGAGTAAATAGAGCGTGATTTCTATTTTATCGTTAAACTAATCCCTCTTGTACTTGCTTTCCGACAAAAAGTAGTGCATTCTGAAGCTAGAGTCTTTTTTGTTGCGTGGAAACAAAAGAAGCACATGCTTCCCTATACGCTACCAGCTTTTTATCGAGGTAGAGGCATCCTGCCAGACAAGATAGTACTTATAAAGGGGAAAGTGAACCTTATGGCTGAACCGCATGAGAAACTTGTTGACGAGACAGAGATCCTGGATCGAGCTGTATCGCTAAAGTGGAATAAGTTCACATGGAGTGGGCTTTTGATTATCGGCATTGGCTGTCTTCTGATTGTCACCGGCCTTCTGCTTAATACAGGCGCATATTCGGCCGAAGGGCTTTTGCTTGGATTTGGGGCAATAGCTGTTCTCATCGGCATCATAAGAATCTTTATTGGCCTGATTAATCCCCTTGCACCTGGCGATGTGTCAAGAAGGCGACGGCGCAAGCGGAACGAAGACCCTATTCTAGCTACAGTCACCGAAGACCCGCCGGAAAGGTAGAGGAAAGCAGGACTAAGAACTGCGTAGGGCCAGGGGCGAGAAGTGCGAAGAATACTTCTCGCCCACCTCACGAGCACTCGACCGTTAAAGTACAAGCGTCGTATTGAGGAAGCGCGATCGTCGGAACGATCACGTCGATGAGGATCGTCAGGAGAAACTGTGAGGGCTATGAAAAGAGTCTGCCACCCCCGCTTTCTCCAATACATATATATGTATCTATAACGTTTCTCTGAACATTTGCTTCCTCACTTTTATAGTAGCAGTGGCATGTTAAGCGGCTATTATTTTTGAGTTAAATGTTTTGGTGGATTTTGGGGGTAGAGGCGTAAAAGTCCTATAGAGGAGAATAGCGATAAGAACCATTCGGGCCATTTACAATATTGGAGTGCTGTGTTACACTTCGGTTAAGATTGCTGGACCGAAGAGAAGATTTGGCTCGTAGTTCTATAAGGAGATCCGTCATGGCTGGCTGGGAAGACGAATTGTCCGCTCTACTAAACGACCTGGGTGTAAAGCAAGAGGAGACTCAGCCCCAGTTGCGGCAGCGAAAGCCTATGCGAAGTGATGTCAAGCGACGCGATCAGTTTGCCGATGCGCTCTTATGGAACGATGATAGTGATGTCGATGACGATGATCCGTGGATGAAAGATCTGGATGTAATGCGTCATGAGGTCGATACGATCGTGAGCCAGGTGGTGCTCTTGATGCAGCGCGGCGACCTGGATGTAACGCTAAAAGAAGATGTGATGATGGTGTTGCGTGCCCTGCGCCGTCGTGTACCCAACGCATTGCAGACAGTCAATAATGATGAAGCTTACTTAGAGTCCGCCTCCGCACTGCTACATTTCTGCCGTCTTGTTCTGCAATTGAGCGAGATTGCAACTGAGGATCTTTAATCTCTCTACCTTTTCTCGCTCTCCCGCTTCTCCCTTTTCACAAAGAAAATATTCCTTGAGTCTCAGAGTGTGTCTGACGCTCCTCACATCCACGTTCTGAGCAGAAATTATTGTGTAGCTTCGCTGCCTGAAATAGTTCTTAAGGATGTTTTTACATTTTTCACATTTTTCATACTTTTTTGTGCTCTGCACAAAAAAGTATGAAAAATGTGAAAAATGTAAAAACATCCTTAAGAAGAAGGGCACGCCGAAGGCGGGCACATGAGCCGGAAAGAGAAGAAAGCAAAGGCAATGGGCGTCCGACACGCTCCCAGAATTTGAAATACCTATATATACGTTCAGAACGGGCTGTAAAGAACACGAATGCACGTATGATAGAAGAGTTTTTGCCCGATAGTATATTTTGAAACTGAATGATGCTACATCGCGTAGGGAAGTTGAATCGTGTTCTTTAGAGAATGATGCATTGTTCTACATAAAGGAGGTTAGATGAGCTCTACTAAGAAAATGTGGCAGGAGACCAGCCGCTGGGTACGGGTAGGGGCGCTCTCGATAAGTGCTCTTAGCCCATTTATAAATATCCTGTTGGCCCGCTTACGGGCGAACGTTGAAGCGGAAGAAGCGGTTATTCAACTTCAGAAAAATGAACGTGAGGATACCGCTCAGTCGGCTGACCACGAAATTAATCTGGACTGGCAGGAGCGGCTGCAAGCAGTGAATGCAACGATAAACGATCTTCTGCTTGAACTACAGGAAAGCCCCTATGGTCAAAAGTTGCAGCAGCAAAACGAGGATCTCGGAGAGCGGAGCAGTCAGCTCTCACAAGCTGTGGCTAAGCGTGGGAGTGATCTAAAAGAGCGGAGCAACCAGCTTTCGCAAGCCGTCGCCGAGCGCGGGAGTCAGTTAACGCAGAGTCTCGCCGAGCGCGGAAGTGATCTGAAAGAGCGCAGCAGCCAGCTTTCACAGGCCGTCGCCGAGCGGAGCAGTCAGTTAACGCAAGATCTGGCTGATCGCAGCAATAAGCTCACACAAGATCTGGCCGAGCGCGGTGGCGAAATCTCTCAGGAGTTAGCACGGCGCACGCGTCGAGCGCGCCGCGAGCTGGCCGGCCGCGACCGCAACTTCTGGATTCTGCTCGGTTTTGGCACCGGACTGGTTGCCACAGCCGTCATCACCTATCTGTTTATACGCCGTCGCCTGCAGCGGGCGGCGGAGGAACAGCCGCCAATCCAGCTCTCGTATGATGATACTAATACCAATACAACTGTTGGCAATCCTGTCAACGGCCAAATCCGAGGCAACATCTACTCGGTTGGCGCAAACGGAACGAAATTAGAGGCACAAACGACCGGCACCATCACTACTAATAACATAGTTGCAAATGCTGCGTCAGAAACAACTTTGCCCTCACTGTCGACGAACGAAACTTCTGGGACGATCTCTCCTGTAGAGAATGCAGAGGTTGCTTCTCCTGCAACAGAAATTTCGAGGACAACAGCTCCAGCCGACGCTGCTTTTGTTGGTGTAAGTAGCACAAAGCAGTACTATCCAGCAGAAACTCCATTGGATCAACTCCATAATGGAGAAGCTGTCGATGTAGTCTACTTCTCCTCTGAGGATGAGGCGCGGCAGCAGGGATTTAGCGCTGGAACTCGATAGCTTTATAGCACACGATACGAAGAAGTTTTTCCATAGAAATATAGGGGTTAGGAATAGTCGTTTCAAACCCCTATAGATACAAATAAGTTCTCAGCAATCATAGGTACAAGAAGCGCTTGATCTAGCTCTACCCACTTGTTGATTATTTATGTCTATATTGCTCTGGCTCCTGTCCCTCTGTAAAACCCTCGTTATAGACTCCACGCTTCACCAGATAATATAAGAATGTTAGATGCTGCTCTTCGTCAGAAGAGGATTGCGTATTATTACCAGAAAATGAAGGGAGTTCTTGCATTCCGTTGTTTTGAGGAATGGTTGGGGGAGAGACTTCGGGTGGCTGGTAGGATTGAGAGATGTGCTCAGAGCTTTCATCGGTAGAATACTGATGAATCTCAGGAGCTGTATCATCTCCACCTTGCTCAACGACCACCGATGTAATGCCCGGCTGCGGCACGTATCCATCCACCGACGTTCGCCACACCAACTCTTGTGTCATGCCTCTATTCAAACTATTTGCTGCCCGGTTATAGTTCGTTCTATTGGACCGGCCCCAGGGCCACCACGCGAATAGTTTATTCAGCCAACGTTTGAGCGTCTGCGTGACCATATTGTTTCTTGCCCTCGTTCTGTAGGGATGACTGGCACTGTGTCAGTTTCGTTTCGATAGCGCTACAAAGTAAACACCCGACTGCACAAAGAGGAATATAGAAACATAGTAGCATATCGACGGGATCTCGTCAAACGCTCTTGCAATTTCAAAGAGCGCGTGCCATAATCAGGGGTACTGGGCTCTGTCGCAGGTTCTCTTGCGTGTTCTCTATTGTATATCCTTAAACGCAAGGATCGGCTGGATGAGCCATGTCTTTGAGCAACGCTGTAATAGCAAAAGGGATGCAAGCGTTCTCATAGAGACAGGGAGCATGCCTTTTGCCTTCTTGTTTTGTTGAAGCGTGCTTCCTACAATTGTATTGTTTGAGGTGGAGTACGTTTATCCCTCTAGAACCTTTGCAGAGGTAACAAGCTATGCGAATGCGCTATCGGTATGTGACCTATCGCTATCATGACGGATCACAGAAGCAACTGGAGCAGCATTATCGGCAACTGCTGAATGACGCGCTCCGTCAGACTCAGCAGTCGGTATTGCATCGATCCACCACGTGGCGTCCCCTGGCCGATATCCTTGAATCGTCGGAAATGATCAGGGTGAAGATTGAGCTTGCTGGAATGCGGGAAGAAGATATAGAGGTAACCCTGTACGAAGATGCTCTGGTAATTAGTGGAGAGAGGGGCGACGACTCCGAATACCAGGAAGGTTTAAGCTATCAAGAGGCGCAAATTCGTTATGGTCCATTCCGTGTTGAAGTATTCATTCCAACACCTATAGCACGCGAAGTGGTTAGCGCACACTACGAGAATGGAATGCTTTCAGTGGACTTGCCGAAAGTATCTGCGAGCAAAGGCGAACGTGTACCCATTCAGCGTTCAGCGACGAAAGAGTAACTATAATACGCACTACGTAGAGAAGATTTATGGAGAAGAAGAACAATCATCGCGAGGCAGATCAACAGGATACTCTGTTGGAGCAGGGGCAGGGTGGAGTAGGCGCAAACGAGAACCAGGAGAGCAGCATTGCTAGCGATGCAGACGACTCTCTGGAAAACGCAAGCGTCGATACTACCCTCGGAACCGAGAATGCTCTGCAACCATCAGAAGAGAGCCAGGAGACTGCTGCAAGCGAAGATCCGCAAAGTACTACATCCTCAACGGAGGAGTCTATACAGGATGCACCTGGACAAGACGAGCAGAGTGACGATATGCTTTTTGACGGAGACCGTGATGAAAGCGAGGAAGAGAGCAGGCTGGAGGAAGAGGAGCGTCTGAGTATTCCAGAGGTTCTGCCCATTCTGCCGCTCAAAGACACCGTCATTTATCCATTTTCGGTCCAGCCATTCTCGGTTGGCCAGGAACGCTATATCCGCTTGATCGACGATGTCATGCGCAGCAACCGTCTCGTCGTCCTCGTCGCCCAGAAATCGCCCGATATCGACAATGCCAGCCCGGACGATATCTACCGTGTCGGTACTGTCTCACGCGTCGGACGTATGTTCCGCATGCCCGATGGCACCGTCCAGATCGCCGTTCAGGGTCTAGAGCGCGTAACCATCGACGAGTTCACGCAGGAAACGCCCTATTTGATAGCGAAGGTAACTGCCAAGCCGGACAAACAAGAGAGCGACAACGAGACCGAGGCTATTAAGCGCAACGTCATCAGCTACTTCCAGCGCCTCGTCGCCCTCGTCCAGAACGTTCCGGAAGGCGTGGCCGCCGCGACCCTGAATCTGGAAGAGCCGCGCCAGGTCGTCTACGTCATCGCCACATTTGTTCAAATGGACATGGAGCTGCGCCAGAAGCTGCTGGAACTGGATTCTGTCCACGAAAAACTGAGCCAGTTGAGCAATTTCCTTGCTCATGAGCTGGAGATCCTTGAACTGGGCAAGAAGATCCAGAACAGTGCGCAAGAAGAGATGGGCAAGATGCAGCGGGAGTATCTGTTGCGCGAACAGCTCAAGGCCATCCAGCGTGAATTGGGAGAAGAGAGCGAAGAGCAGGCAACCGTCAACGAACTGCGGCGCAAGATCGAAGAAGCTAAAATGCCCGAAGAGGCATACAAAGAAGCCAATCGCGAACTCTCGCGCCTGGAGAAACTTCCCACCGTCTCGCCCGAATACAGTATCATCCGAACCTATGTCGAACTGCTCGCAACCTTGCCCTGGAGCAAGGCGACGGGAGCGCAGATCGACGTGCCGCACGCCCGTGAAGTGCTCGACCAGGATCACTATGATCTGCAAAAGATCAAAGAGCGCATCCTGGAATACCTGGCCGTCCGCCGACTTAAAGAGGACCGTATGGCCGAGCAGATCGAGCGTGAGCGCGAAAATGTGGATGTTGAGGACGGCGTCGAGGTAGAGAAGATCATCCCGACCCAGCCCCTGGTTGCTCAGGAAGCCGCACGCGCCAATAGCCGCGAGCCCATTCTATGCTTCGTGGGACCGCCGGGAGTTGGAAAGACCTCGCTGGGCCAATCGATTGCCCGCGCGCTTGGCCGCAAGTTCGCGCGCATGTCGCTAGGTGGCATTCGCGACGAGGCTGAGATTCGCGGCCACCGCCGAACCTATATCGGAGCCATGCCCGGCCGCATCATCCAAACGCTGCGCCGTGTTGAGGCCAATGATCCCGTGATCATGCTCGACGAGGTTGACAAGGTCGGTGCCGACTGGCGCGGAGATCCCTCTTCGGCCCTGCTCGAAGTGCTCGATCCCGAACAGAACTACAACTTCCGTGACAACTATCTGGACCTGCCCTTTGATCTCTCAAAGGTCATGTTCATCGCTACCGCCAACGCGCTTGAACCAATTCCGGCTCCCTTGCGCGACCGTATGGAGATCCTGGAGTTATCGGGTTACACCGAAGAGCAGAAGCTGCACATTGCCCGCAACTACCTGCTCCCCAAGCAGCTCGAAGCCAACGGCCTGCACAAGGATGAATTGACCCTTGACGATGATGTACTGCGTCGCGTAGCACGTGATTATACTCGCGAGGCCGGTGTACGTAACCTGGAGCGCGAGATCGGCGCGCTCTGTCGTAAGGTCGCGCGCCAGATCTCAGAGGGGCGCGAAACACCAATCACCGTCACAGCGGAGCAGGTTGCCGACTATCTGGGCCGCCAACGCTTCTTCGAAGAGGTCGCCGAGCGCATCGATCGTCCCGGTATCGCCACCGGCATGGTCTGGACCCCCGTCGGCGGAGAAATTATCTTTATCGAAGCAGCTACCATGCCCAGTAAGGATGAGCGACTCATATTGACGGGCCAGCTAGGCGATGTCATGAAAGAGTCCGCTACAGCCGCCCTGAGCTATGTCCGCTCCAATTCGGTCGCGCTAGGGCTGCCCAAAAGCGTCTTCGAGGGCCAGAGCGTCCACATCCACGTCCCGGCTGGAGCCATTCCGAAGGATGGGCCTTCGGCGGGCGTCACCATGACCACCGTGTTAGTTTCGCTAGCCAGTGGCCGCAAAGTAAGTTCGGATGTTGCCATGACCGGCGAGATCACACTGCGTGGCAAAGTTATGCCCATCGGCGGCATCAAAGAAAAAGTTCTGGCTGCCTACCGCTCCGGCATCCGCACCGTTATCCTCCCCGAAAAAAACAAGGAGGATCTCATGGAAGACCTCCCCCAAGAGTTAAGGGATCAGATGACCTTCGTGTATGCCACCGACATCCGCCAGGTATTAGAGGCTGCACTGGAGCCAGCCGAAGAGTTAGACGAAGGGGAGGTGCCAGGTGACAATGGTCGTCATCGGAGGCGCAAAGCTGAGAAGGCGGCGGCTAAAGCGTAATTCTTTTAGCCATCTATTGTCAATAAAGTATAAGCAAGCGAAAACAGTTGCAACTGTTTTCGCTTGCTTATACTTTATTGACAATAGATGGCTAAATACATTCTTTATTACCAGTGCAGCATATCCTTCAAGCTCCTATAGTGTGGATTGCCGATAACAATATGATCCAGTACCTCTATGTCTAGCAGCTCGCCGGCTTTGACTAATTGCTCAGTCACGTCGAGATCTTCCGAAGAGGGAGTTGGATCGCCGCTAGGGTGGTTGTGGCAGACAATCATGCGAGGAGCGTTGCGGACAATAGCCGGGCGCATAATCTCTGAGATGCGCAGGACGGAGGTGTTGACGGTGCCCTTGTAGCGTTTGATGTTTTCCATGACCTGATTTTTGGTGTCGAGCAGCACGATATGCATCTCTTCATGGTCCAGGTACATCATCTCCATACGCAACAGACGGGCGGCATCGTCAGCCGACTTGATCTGATAGCGCTTATCTATTTGTAGCATACTCAGCCGCTTGCCCAGTTCGAGGGCGGCTTTGAGCTGCGCGGTCTTGGCCGTTCCGAGTCCGTATTCGTTGCAGAGCTCGTGGAAGTCAGCGCTGACCAGGCCGGAGAGGCCACTGTACTTTTGCAGAAGTTTGCTAGCCAGTTCCATAACATTATCGCGTGTCGTCCCCGTACGCAGGACAATTGCGAGCAACTCTGAAGGCGTAAGCGCGTCTGGCCCAAGCTTCTGCAAGCGCTCGCGGGGTCGATCATCGACAGGAATGTCGTGGACAGTGGCATGATATTCCTCTCGCTGGACGAGCGCGAGCTCTGGCGGAGCGGTTAGTATATCTGGCTCTGTATCGTGCTCTGGCAACTCCGGCAAATCTGCCAGGATGTTGCTCATATTATCATCGGACGTTAAATCAAGCATAGTACGTATTGGCTCCTTCTGCTACTTCAACAACACTCTGTCTTCCTTTAGGTAAGTATAAATGTAACAATACAGTGATTATGATGGATTGTAAATAGGCAAAATAGGAAGCAAGGGGCGAGATATGACGGCTGTGATTCAGTGGCTTCTGCGCGGTAGCAATGGAATTGTAGTTCTAGGTCTTGTCTTTGCTGTTGTGGGAACCTTTTATTCAGCCCCTGATCTATTTAAACGAAAAGCACCATTTTTAGGAGAGTTGGCACAATGTTTGATTACGGGTGCGATTGGCGGATTGGCCCTGGGGGTTGGAGTCACCTTAACAATAGTGCCCGTAGCATTACTATTTAATAAATCTCTGTATAAGCATAATATACCAAGAAACGATGTTTTTGCTTTTATAGACGCTATGCTAGCTTCAGTTCTGCTTTCTTCGTTACTAGCAGGCGTAAAGCAGGCGTTCATCTTTTCAATGATATCAGGTATTATTCTAGGTTGTAGCATTGGCTTAGTTAATAGTCTTTTCTCGCTTTAACTGTTGTGGGAATTGTTCTTTCGATTCTTCCAGCATTGGTCTGGTAGATTCCACTAGAATGGAGAACATCTATATGCGAAGTTCTCTAAGTTATTTCCTAAGGCTTTCAGAGCAGTGGGCACGGGTCATCGTTCTATGCATGATTGTTTGTGGTGGCATTACCTTCATGATTACAACATTGACGCCGAAGGTGTACACGGCAGAAACAACTCTGGGTATCACTATAGGTGGCGCACCTCAATACGAGCCTCCGCAAAGTGGAATTGCAATATTATATACTCTTAGCCAACTCATAAAGAGGGATGTTGTTCTACAGCCGGTTGCGGGCAGACATCACTTAACGGTAGCGCAGTTGAAAGATATGGTCACGACGAAACCGCAATCAAACACACTAACCGTTCTGATCGACATTGATAATAACGATCCGGTGTCAGCAACTCAGCTTTCGTATGAAGTTACAAAGTCCTTTGTTGATTATGCGATCAATCAGATTGGAACTGTAGTACAATTTAACATTATCAAGCCAACGGTTCCTGTGAACCCATCAATGCCTCATCCAACACAGAGTGCCCTTCTTGGAACCCTGGCTGGCCTGATTCTATCTCTGGCGGCCATCACTACTTCTGAGTGGATTAACGGCAGGTTTCCCCAAAAGAATTAAAGCTGTACAGAACAGACTCTGAATTTAATGAGTTAGGAGCGACAATTTAGAGAATTGTCGCTCCTTGAGTTTTTATTGCAAATTCGTCGTACCCGTAAGCATTAAGCTGTCGCTGGCGGCGCAGCTCACGGGGGAGTTGCCGCCGAGGGAGACGGAGGTGACGATGAAGTTGCCACCCAGGGCGTTGCCGAGCTTGTCATTGAGCAACTGTTGAATCTGGTTGTTGTAGGAGTTTTGGGAGAAGGTGACGATGGCAACGGTGACCTGAGTGTCTTGAACGTTCAAGACAAGCTTGCCGTTCTGGGCGGCCGGTACGATATTGGTGGTGGCCTTAGCGAGCCTGACGGGTGCACCGAGGAAGCTACCCATAATGTCGGCTGTGACCACCATCTGACTATCCTGGACGTTGAGCTGGATGTTCTGGGCTGAGAGACTACGATTGAGCTGTATCGTCCCCACGTTGTTTCCCAGTGTGGAAAGGGAATCAGCGGGAATCTCAATATAAGAGTTGACGGCGCTGTCCTGCTTTGAGCTCTTGCGGGCGGAGAAGTCAGCCAGCTGGCTAATCGTCGCATGCTTCAGGAAAGATGCGCTTGTCGTCGGATTGTGCACAGAAGGCTGTACATAGCTCGCTTGAGAATCAGCTTGCGCATTGTCTTGAGTGTTTGGCTGAGGTTGTGCATTGCTCTGGGCCAAGTCAACGGGAACCTGCAAGCCGATGGCCAGGTTGGCATCGCCGCAATTAGGAGTGGCGTTGATGGCGTTGAGCTGCCCCACCGGAACTTTGATGGTTGTGAGCGGCCCATTCACCAGCGCTGGACTACCATTCAACGGTTGGGCACTGACCTGGACGGTCGAGGCATTGAGTACGCTGAACTTCACCAGCATATGCATATCTATTGGTTTTGGATCATTAGGATAGAGGCTGAGGCGGACGGCAGCGTTCAGGCCATCCTGCTGCGGCGTCAATTGCGTCAAATTTGCAGATGGCGAGAGCAGTGCCCGCGCCATCTGGCCCGCCCATACCTGGTTTGCTCCGGGTAGCTTATTCACCATGCCATTAATCGCGGCATCAACCGCCCCTGGCACCTGCTGATTGATGCGATCCTGAAAGAGTGGCTTCAGCGTCGATTGAGTAAGATAGACCTTCGCGTTGAGCCCCACCACGTCTTTTTTGTTTTGCACCGTAAGCTTCGATGCATTCACCGATGGACCTGGAGTCGCGAAGATGCCCACCAGTAGCAGGAGAAGGATTAGCACCCATCCAAACTTAATGTAGCGCGTATAGTCTCGACGTTTCATATAGTGATCCTCAAGAAGAGATGAATAATTTTAAGCTTCTAGTATAGTTATTGTGGCAGCAACTTATTGAGATCAATCGGCTCGCTAAAGCAGAGCGGAACGGGTTTTGGCTGTGCCGCAATCCCCTGGATGGGTGGTGCCTCTATCTGTAAAACGAACATCATCGCGTTTTTGCCACAGGCGACATCTTTGCTGGTATGGACTGAGATAAGTTTAACCCCTTTAAGATGATCGTGCAAGGCTGGCATGACCGCGCTGGCTAACATCTGATTCAGCGCTGTCTGCATGCTCGCCGCCGCTGCTGGTCCAGCGTTGCTTCCATCGCGTCTTACATGCAGAATAGTCAATTGTAAATTATGCTGCTGATCCAGCCCGACAGTAGCATCCAGAGAAACGGGCAGGACACGATGAATGCCATTAGAATCTATATGTAGATTCAAGCTCAAAGTCAGGCCGTCGCCCTCCGTTGGCACTGCGTTGAGATCGCTCAACGTGCCTGGATCAAGGTTTAACTGACTGGCAAAGATCGAGGTAAGCGCCGTCTCGTTCATCGCGAGCTGGATCATGCGTGGACCAGAGACCGGATTTGTTGTAGGGCTATGATTTGTGCCGGAGGCCGCGATAGGCGCGTTAGGAGTAGTGCCATCGGGCGAGTCATCCTCCACCAGAAAGTACTCAGCCAGGCAGCCACCCACGACGAGCGCAATGATCACCGCCAGGCTCGTAATCGTCAGCTTCTTGCGATTCTTCATCCGCCTCCACCACGAGGCTTTCCCCGCTAGTCCACTTGCACCGTCCAGCGGGATCTCGGAAGCGGAATCGGGCTCTACCGTTCCTGTCGTGGCAGCAGCAGCCGCCACGACAGGGATCTCCGCCGTCGGCATCTCATCGATGCTCGGCTCTGCCACAGGCTCCTTACGTCCCCATAGAAAGATAGCGGGCACAATCGCTAGCAAGCAGATGAACATAGAGATGAAGAAGACCGTTGTGTAGACCGTGTGCTCCGCCTGTATCAGATGGTTGGCGTATCCCTTCGACCATGCCGTAAACTGGGCCGCTGTAGCCGTCGTGGGCAGAGATGGATAGAGCGAGGCCAACTGGCGGAAATAGGCCAGTGCCCACGAAGTCAGCATCGCCAGGCCCAGCATCATTCCGATCATACGCAGGGCTGTAATCACCGCCGAGCTCATGCCCGCCTGAGTGGGGCGCACAGAATTGATCGCCGTCGTCCCGATTGGCGCGATCACCAGGCCAAAGCCGAAGCCGGATGTCATCGTGCTGATCGTCATCTGCTGCCACGTCACATGAACGGGCCAACGGCTCATCAGGAAAAAGCCACCCGCCGTGAAGAGCAGGCCAAGAATACCCGTCACGCGACAAGAGACGCGTCCACACAGCCAGCCGCCGAGCAGTGCGCCAATCGGAATCATCACGGTAAGACGCAGCAGGGCCAGACCACTATCCAGCACCGGACCTTGCAGAACCGTATCCACATAGATCGGAATGTCCGTCATCGCAATAATCAGTGCCGCACCGACCAGCAGGCTCACCAGAGAGGCCGCGCTAAACGTAAAGCGTCTGAACGTAGCCAGTTCCACGACGGGCCAGCGCACCTTGCGCTCCACCATGATAAACGCCGCGAGAAAGGCCACCGCCAGGATCAGCACAATAGGATTATTCTGCGGAGCTTGTCCGTGAGCGGCCATTGGTCCCATCGACGTACCTTGCTGTGCCAGGCCCAGGCTCAGACACGTCAAGGCCAGTGCAAGCAGAATCGCGCCCGGCCAATCGATCCCTTCGTGTAGCCGCTTTCCCCTGGGAATACATATCCAGGCAGCGACTATCAGCGCAATCACCAGGGGCACATTTAAGTAGAAGATATACTGCCAGCCCAGCCGCTGCACGATCACTGCGCCATAGAGTGGTCCAACCGCGCCGCCTGCCTCCGTCACCGCCCCGATGATACCCAGCGCAATTCCCCGCTTCTCCTGTCCATAGAAATCGCCCGCGATCGCCATCGCCACCGGCACCACTGCTCCGCCTCCAATGGCCTGAAAGATACGCGCAATAATCAGCCAGATCAGGCCGGGCGAACTTGTATCGATGCCAAGCGGACTAAGAAAGCTCACATCGATCTGCTTGCCCAGAATAGGTGCGATGCCACAGAGGATTGATCCTAGCCCGAAAATGGTCAGACAGAGCAAGAAGATGCGCCTGCGTCCGTAGATGTCGGAGACACGTCCCATCAAAGGCATCGCCACCACGAAACCCAGCAGATAAGCACTGATAATCCAGGCCGCGTGATCCAGCTTTGTAAAGGGGATTTGCAGATCGGTAATGACCTGTGGCAGTGCCGTCACAACCACCGTCTGATCCAGGGCGGTGAAGAAAACCGCGATACAGGCGATCGTCAGCGCTGTCAGAGCCGCTCTAGGATTTGCGCTGGCCGGATCAGGCCCGACGAGGCCGGTGAGTTGCTGTAAAGAGTTCGTGGCCTGCTTTTTTGGTGCGGGCACTGGCGGTATGGTTGGTAAGTCAACTGGCAGCACGGTCGGTTCGTCGGCCAAGTCGCCTTTTGTGTCTACCACCGTCTGGGCTGCAGCGAGATCAGCAGGCGCTGAAGAATCTATCAAATCACGTTTATAGCGCGAGGAGGTTTCGTTATCGTCTTCTAAAGTGTACATAAAGAGTGCCCCCAACAAAAAGAACGCATCTAACTCCTTATACGGAAACCTGAGTGCGGAGCACTAGCCGCGAGCAAGCGGCGTTGGTTTCCGTATAAAATCTAAGTATTGACCATAGAGAGTGTACAAGAAAAAGTATTGTTCATCTGGTTTATAGCTGTGGCATCGTAATAGTGATGTTCTCGTTATAATTAGACAGGTCAAAGATTCTCGTCGTCTGAGCCGTATCGCCCGCGCCTGCCACTCCTACCACCGTAATTCTGTATGGCAGAGCATCGGATTGACCGATGCAAGCGGTTGTCTGCAGCATGCTTCCCGCCGACGCTCCGCCAGTCAAAAAGGCGATATATTTCGCATCTAACTGCCCGTCGATGCGCCAGCAAGGAGCTTTATTCACCGTATCAGCTACTGGCTGGCTGAGATTTTGTACTTTACTAATCAAAGAGATGATGCCCGTATCGGGATTTGTCAATGTGCGTGGGTCGAGGACACCCTTGATGACGCGCCACTGGCCGGTAAGAGGATCGGTAATCACCTGCTGATTTCCAACGCTCACCAGGTTCACATCTACGTTCTGGCCGGAGAGAACGACGCTGGCCTGTGCTTTAATCTTGTCAGGCATAACCACATCGCCGTTGGCAGCGCGAATCTGCACAGCCGAGCCCTCGGCTGGACCTGGATTTTGCACCTGCATCAGGACATGGAAAGAAGTAACGGTACGAAAGTTTTTTTGGAGTGTCGTAAGGAGTTGCTGTGTCGTTGGTTTTTGGCCCTTTGCCAGCGTTGGTGCGGCATGATGGGCGGCGTGTCTATAGTGCGGAAAGGCACAGCCAGCGAGGAACAGAAAACAGAGAAGGCATGGAACAAGAAATATTCTTGCGCGTTGTGCTGCTATATAGCTTAAGAACATAAAAGATATCTCCCCCGAAAGATAGAGAACAGCCGTCTATTCTTAAACATAAAACGCCGGCCCTAAATGGTTTCGGGGAGAACAAGCAAAAGGTACCGAGTACATATTCATTCTTACATTTTTTACGTTTCTACATCTATTTTTGCACTGCAAAAATAGATGTAGAAACGTAAAAAATGTAAGAATGAATATGTCGATCGCTACGCACGTAGTCCTAACACCTGTGTCAGGCGGAGAACCTCTGAGCCGAGATTAGAGTCTTGATTTTTAAGCGCGTCTTTTGCTGCGTGGCGCAAGAGGAGGACTGCTTCGGGCGTGTTGAGATCGGCGTCCATTGCGGCTACAAAACGGTTGCGTAGCATTGTATGCTCGCCGTGTAGCTCGTCTCCGATCTGATTGCGAAGCTGTTGCAGGACATCTGCTTGCTCAGCGGCGATATGCAGATCTTCTGGAAAGCACTCCCAGGGATAGCGATAGTGGTGGCTGAGCAAAACGATGCGGATGGCGTCGGCGGTGTAATCTTTAAGCAGGTTACTGACCAGCGTCAGGTTGCCGAGCGATTTGCTCATCTTCTCGCCTGCCTGATAGACCATTCCTGTATGCATCCAGGTGCGTGCAAATGGAGCTTTGCCGCTGGCATGCTCGGACTGGGCGATCTCACAAGTATGGTGTGGGAAGGCCAGGTCTGCGCCGCCGCCGTGAATATCAATCTGCTCTCCTAGATAGTGCATTGACATGCTGCTACACTCGATGTGCCAGCCGGGGCGGCCGGGTCCCCAGGGACTGTCCCATGCTGGCTCGCCGGGAGCCTGAGCCTGCCAGAGCACAAAATCTAGCGCATCTTTTTTACGCTTATCGTCAGGGAAGTTCCCGCGCTCGTTGGCGATGGTCAGCATCGACTGATAATCTTCGAGGCCGATGGCGTGGGCCATAGTGCCGAAGGAAGAATCTTTTTTCACATCGTAGAAGACGCAGCCCTCGCTCACATAGGCATAGCTCTGCTCAATCAGAATCTGTGCCAGCTCAACAATACGTGGAATTTCAACGGTGGCGCGCGCGTATACATCCGGGCGACGAATATTCAAAGAATCCATATCGCCCAGGAAGCGCTTAATCTCCCGGTTGCCCAGCTCATCCCAGGCCATACCCAGTTCGCGCGCTTTGCGAAGCACGTCATCATCTATATCGGTCACGTTTTGAATGTACTTAACCTGATAACCCTTATAGTTCAAATAGCGCATCAGCGTATCAAAAGAGGCATAGGTAAAGGCGTGGCCCAGATGCGTCGTATCATATGGCGTCACACCGCAGACGTAGATGCGAACAACATCCGTGATGGGCGTGAAATCTTGTAGCGATTGTGTGAGCGTGTTAAATAACTTCATGTAATATTGTCTCCCAATGCGATTAATTGACAAGCTTAGTGCTATGTATTGTACTCTTCCTCGTATCGTTGCTTTATAAGACAATGAGGAGCTTATCATTCACAATCCAATTTTAGGCATTGAAAAAGGAATTGAAAAACAAGCGAGTAGCGTTGTCTGTTGTGAGAAGAGCAATTTCCTCTAGTGTCATGCCACGAATCTGCGCCAGCTTCTCAGCGGTATGTCGAACAAAGAGTGGCTCATTACGTCTAGCCCGTTCGGGTTTGGGAACTAGATAAGGGCTATCGGTCTCGACCAGGATACGGTCGGGGGGTGCCATGCGGGCTACAGCGGGAAGGTCATTACCTTGTTTTGTCAATGGCCCGGCGAATGAGAGCATGAAACCAGGGAACGATAAACACTCTTCAGCTTGAGCGACATTGCCGGAGAAGCAATGGAAGACACCCCGCAAATCTTGACTGTGCTTACGCAGCAGATCCATAACATCGTCATGAGCATCACGTACGTGGATGATGCAAGGAAGATTACACTCGCGCGCCAGCCGAAGATGGGCAAGGAAAACATCGATCTGCACCTCGCGTGGTGAGAGCATACGAAAATAGTCGAGTCCAAATTCTCCAATGGCCACAACCTCTGGCTCAGAAGCCAGCACACGTAGCTCAGCCTCCACCTTCTCATTAAATGTTGTAGCTTCGTGGGGATGTACACCGACGCCCGCAAAAATGACGCCTGGATGAGTTTTCGCCAGGGCGAGCGCGTCGCGGCTAGATGGCAGATCACACCCTGGATCAATAATGCGCGTAACTCCACCCGCTAGCGCGGCCTGAATCACAGCCTCGCGGTCATCATTAAAGCGGGGAGTATCAACGTGTGCGTGGCTGTCGGTGAGCACTCTCTCCATCCTTTCCTACCAGTAAGCAGGCATAAGAAAGGGAGAGGCAAAGCGAAAGATAGCTTATCTCTCCCCAATGATCTTTATGACTTGTAGTATAGATGAAGACTGAGACGAGTGTCAAATAGGCTGTTCTACCGGCTCCTTGTGCATCTCCGCCTCGCGTTCCGCCAGGGCAACGTCCTGTGTGTCTGAAATGCGGATCGTATCGCCTGGACGGATCACTCCTTCTGTGAGGATCTGAGTGCGCAGACCGCCGCGATGCAGAAGACCACTGAGGGCGAGATGATTGCCGGTTAGCTTCACCAGATGGAAGCATGGCTCGCAGAGGCGGCGGCCAAGCAACTTAACCTCGCCGACGTAGAACTCTTTCCAGACCAGGTGATTGAGAGGAACGCCCACCGTCACAATATTGCGACGAGCATCAATTGGAGGTAACTCGAAGCCATAATCGCGCTTTAAAGCGACAAGCGTCTCACTTTCAATAAGCGTTATCTGATAGCTCTTTATCCCTTCTTTCGAGAAGTGACCATTGCCCAGATAGTAACGATCACCTTCGATGCCGCGACCAGGAATGGCATGAGCATGTTCAATGGCCTGCATTGGTTGACCTTCGCCCGAGGCTATCTGCAACGAAACGACAGAGCCTTTCCACATGTACCGTATCTCCCTCATGATAGACAAATAGAATGTAGATACATAAATAAAGTTCTTTTACTTATTTTTGTAATCGACATAGATAAATGCTGTCAGTAACAAACCGACGATAGATATGCCAATCATTAAAATATGTTATGGAAAACAATGGTGAATGTACTAGTAATAACGTTACGAGATCATCAGTTTAACTATGACGTATGACGATAGTACCGAGGTAATCGCCATGAGGTCCCATCATCTCCAGGGCTCTTTAAAAGTCAGCGTCCACACCCGCGTAGCGACAATCCCTTGCGGTTGTCGTAGGCAGCAGATAATAAAACGAGTATCAAGCACGACAACCGCAAGGGATTGTCGCTACGCGGGTGGCAAAGATCAGTTCAGAAACGACTATCGAAGAGCCCTGCATCATCTCTAAGCTCTCTTGCATTGTAAATTCGCGGCTTCGCAACTCTTTACAATTTTAACGAAGGATTTTTGCATTTCATACAATTTTTACCGTATTTTTCGCTAGCGAAAAATACGGTAAAAATTGTATGAAATGCAAAAATCCTTCGTTAGAAGAATGGCACGCCGAAGGCGTGCAAAGTGGGCAAGCTATTAAAATGGCAGTAAGTGAGCCGGTATATGTACAACAACGGGTAGAATACTTGAGATGATAAGTGCTACAACCAGGAGAAGGGTGAAGGAAGTCATGATGTTGAGCGTCTGACGTAGAACCTGATTGAAGCCGATGAGGACATTGGTACGCATTGCACCTAGCATGACCATAGCGAGCATAGGAATGGTCCAGAAGGTGATTAAGATCAAGTGCGGCGAGCCGTGTGGAAAGCCCAGGAAGAGTATTACTAGATATGGAAGCAACAAGAGAAACAGGTAGCCAATGCGACTTCTTTGTAGACCGAGCAGCGAAGGTAGCGTGAGCTTGCTTGCATGGCTATCAGCCTCGATATCACGAATATTATTGACCCAAATTACCGCCGCCGCCAGTAGGCCTAGAGGCAAGCTATAGAAAAAAACACGAGAATTGAGCTGTCCTCCACTCTGTACCAGGTATGTACTCATCGTAATGAGTGGACCAAAGACAAGAAAAGCTATCAGCTCGCTTAAGCCAAGCGATGAAAGCGGACGGGGAGGAGCACTATAAAAGTAGGCGCAAAGCACTATAAGCAGGCCAAAGAGAAATGCCAGCGGTCCTCCGTTCATAGCTGTGATCAAGCCAATGAGCACGCCAATCCCTAGTAGTCCAAATCCACTAGCCAGGATACGGGTTGGAACCGCGAAACCCTGCTGAATAAGGTTACCGGGTCCCAGCGTATTGCTTGAATCGATTCCCCGCTGATAATCATAATAATCGTTAAGAAGATGAGCGCCCGATTGTATGAATAGGACGACGGCAAGTGATGCCAGGAAGTGAGTAAGATGGAAGCGTCCAAGAGGTATCTGAGGGCTCAACGTCTGCGTCCAGGCCAGAACACTACCTAATAGGACAGGCATAAGCGATAGTGGAAGATAGTATGTGCGCAGGCCATCGCGCCAGATTTGCAGCCACTCACCCGAGCTGCGACGATATTCTGATGGCTGCACAACCAGTGGAGTGGGTGAATTGACCGCTCGCATGGCAGCCACCGAGTGTATCGAAACCTCTGGCTCAAGGGCTGTAATAACTTCGAGAGGACCAATGGGAACGGTTGGAACCTCTTCGGCTAGCACTGAATCGGCGGTAACGATATGTGTAGAAATTACCTTTTTCGCTGGCACTTCCCTTTTATTATCAGCTATTTCTACAGTAGTAATGTCTTGCTTTTCTTCGTTTTCCATACGCTCCCTCTCGGCGTAACGATCGACTACGATGTTCCTCACAATATATAATATCGACCCTTCACGATTAAAACAGTGGCCGAAAACAATTCAGATACAACTTTTTGAGAAATTCTATATAGGTTCCACGGTCTTTTGCTGTTGACAGTATACAAATGAAAAGAAGTGGAACAGACTCATTCATCTCTAGTATTTATCTCATGTCGTTGTAGACTTGTTTGAAGATCAAGCATCGCGTGCCGAAGTTGAAGTTGAACGACAGCAGTTGTCAGATCGCCTCGTGTCTTCTCAAGAATCCCCCGCGTTGCATCAGTCGTACGACGCAGGCCGGCGGTAATAGCATCGGGAAAGTCGACGGAGATGAGAACGGCATAGATATCATCCATATAGTTCAAAAATACATCGCTATTATCGATCTGGTTGCGGCGCAACTGATCTAGCACGTAGCGTCTCAACTCGCCGACGGCCTCCGCAATGCCATTGAGATAGGCGGCGTAGCCAATCGAAAGTTCAGAAGGAGTCGGAATCGGGCGCTGCTGAGCCAGTGCCGCAAATGTCGCCGCCTCCGCATATTCTTTATGAGCATCCTGTACAAAGCCAGCAAAGTAGATATCGCGATGAACCTCCAGATCCGCCTCCATCTCTGCAATAAGCTCTGCAGCTTGCGAGAGTAGTTTCTCGGCGGCGGCAAATTCGTGGCGATGAGTGGCTCGAATACTATTCGCGCAGTAGCGAATAGCTGTGCGCGACTTTGGCAGTGCCCGTTCGCGGGCTGCATGTTTCAATGTAAAATATTCTATGGCGCTCTGGCCGATGAAATCTATCTGATCTGGCATAGAGATATAGTCCTTTCTCTTATACGCATAGTGTATCATAGAAAGGGAGTTGTGAAGAGGAGGAAAGAGAGAGTGTTTTCGGGTGAGAAGGGTAGAGACCCGGTGTAATATTGCTCCATCGGGTCTCTGTATCTTAACTTTGCCAAGATCTTATGCGGAAACCAACGCTCTTCTTAAATTCCGCGCTCAGGTTTCCCAAAAGATAGTTCCCATTATTTAACGCAGCTTGCGTCGGCTAGGACGTTTTTCGCTATAAACAAGAACGGGATAGACCTCAATTTCAGGAGGAAAGCTCAAGGTCTGGACATCGCCAGCCCAGAAAAGTTGCTTCATCATCTCAGCCACAGCGTAGAGCAGATGCTGTAACGTCGCCTCACGCCCCTGCTCATAAGGACCACTGCCCTCATACACTGACAGACTGGCGAAGCTACTGTTGAGCGGCGAACGCTGACCTAAACGTACAAGATAAATATCCGTTTTCGCATCGCCCTTATCGACCGGAACCATAACACGCATCTCCGGTCGCTGATCAATAATATCCAGGCGATAGAAGACGCCGTAATGATCGCGCGAGGCTTGAAAAATGGAGATCTCAGGAATGGAGTCACCACTATAACGCTGATCGTCTGGTTGTTCCATCTCAACTCCTAACTCTGCCAGAAAGCTCTCAAATTGCTCGTCTATATTCATGCCAACCCTCTCGTTTATGCTTCGTTGTCCCAATAACATCGGAACCATTGCCTCACCCTACTATTCTCTTTGAGAGGGATAAAAGTGGTAGAAACTTGAGGGGAATTTGAAAAAACAAGCAGAATATTAGCCTCCGGCGCGCTTGACCTTGTAGCCTTGAGCGGTCAGCTTAGCCTGCACTTTATCGCAGTGGTCACCTTGAATTTCAATAGTACCATCTTTTACAGTACCGCCGGACCCGCATAATTTCTTGAGTTGCTGGGCCTGTTGAGTAAGATCTGAGGCCGGGAGACCTGTGATCACCGTCACGGTCTTCCCACCACGTTGCTTACGATCACGCATCACGCGTACAATACCGTCGCTCTTCTTCGCCGAAGCCGAGTCTGCGCAATGACACTTCTCGTAAGGTTGTCCGCAATTGGGGCAGGTTGAGATTCTGCCCGTTTCAGTTGAATAGACGACACGGTCGGCCATAGAAAAAATCCTTTCGTATAACACTATTACAAACATTTTATCATGTCGTATATCGATAGGTAAAAACTCCCATTCCAGCCTCCATGCGGTACAGATAGAGAGATATATTCGTCAGTGTATATGGGCAATTTTATAAAATGTGCTTATCGACAGAAATTTTAAGGATCGCATGAAGCAACCAGGGCAGATTAAAATAGGGCATTATCAGATACAGAGCCATCTTGTGCGAGGAGGGATGGCTGATATTTATCTCGCTCACGATAGTAAAGAGGACAAGATTGTTGCTATCAAGATGGTGCACGAGAGCGCTGGTGAATATTGTGAACGTTTTCAGCGTGAGGTCAGGGCAATGGCTGGACTCGTCCACGCGCATATCCTCCCGGTCTTCGATTATGGTGAGCATGAATCATGGTACTACCTGGTTACTCCCTATATCGAGTATGGAACGCTAAATGGTCGGTTAGATGCAGGACCTCTGACGCTAGAAGAGGTTGATCCAATCCTCGCCCAATTAGCCGAAGCACTGCAATTCGCCCATGAACAAGGCGTTGTGCACCGCGATGTCAAACCATCCAACGTCCTCATGCGCGATGGTCATTATGTCTATCTCGCCGACTTTGGCCTCGTCAAGCGCGTCGGCCAGGAGAACGGCCTCACCGTCACTGGTTACTTAATAGGTACACCTGAATATATGGCTCCAGAGTTGGCGGAAGAAGATGCCACGCCACAGAGCGATGTCTATGCACTGGGCGTCTTGCTCTATCAGATGCTCACCGGACGCGTCCCCTTCAAGGCCAATACTCCTATGGGAGTATTCCTGCGTCACATTCGCGAAACTCCTGAATTGCCATCAACTCTTAATGCCGCCATCCCTCCAGAAGTCGAAGAGGTCATTCTTCGCGCGATGGAAAAGGACCTTCAGAGGCGCTACCAATCGGCTCAGGAGCTTTATCTCGCTTATCAGCAAGCAGTGAAAAGCGCTGTAGCCAGGCATGGAGTCGTCGTAGATCCATCTCCGCAGCTTTTGGTCAATCAATTGCCTAAAGCAGGAGTGGTAGACGTCAAAAGAGGAAAACAACGAGGCAAGATGAGAAGATCGCTGATCGTCGCAGGGCTCGCGGCGGTCTTCCTTGTGACAATAGTTTCCGTCCTGATTAGTTCCGTGTTCTTTTTTGGTGGCTGGGGAAATAACACTCATGCGGCCGATGCGCGAGATGCAAAAAACCGTAATATATCCACATCTGCTGCTAAAGATACAACGTTGGGACATCCTATAGACACTGCAACTAGTAAGCATTCGGCAACAGGATCCACAGATGAAAATGCTACAGATCCAACCACTGCTACAAATTTGAATCAGTACCCGGGATCTTTACAAAGAAGCACAAGTACGGCAGGTAAGAGCGGGCCGGGCGGTATTAGTATTGGAGTGAACGGCCAAGTAACTACAACTGCGATGGGAACTACAACTGCGACAGGAACCGGAAATGGTGGGGCGGGGAATCTGGATATAGTGGGTAGTGGTAGCAGTGGCAGTTTTGGTGGACAAAGTACTGGAAGTGGAGGAGGGCAGAGTACGGTGAGCGGAGGCAATCCGATTCCTAGCGATGGGAATGGACACAGTGGAGGCGGTGGTGGACGGCATGGAAATGATGGTGGAGGAGTGACGCCACCTGCGCCTGCGACTGGTAGTGGAACCGGAGGAGTGACGCCGACGGCGACTGGTAGCGGGACTGGAGGAGTGACGCCGACGGCAACTGGTAGTGGAACCGGAGGAGTGACGCCGACGGCGACTGGTAGCGGGACTGGAGGAGTGACGCCGACGGCAACTGGTAGCGGGACTGGAGGAGTGACGCCGACGGCAACTGGTAGCGGAACCGGAGGAGTGACGCCGACGGCGACTAGTGGTGGGACTGTGGGAAAGTAGTCGAAATAAGAAGCCCCTTGTCTACGAATACAAGGCATAGAAACCTGTAGAAAAATCTTCATTAGAAGATTTTTCTACAGGTTTCTACAGATTTTGGCTTGTCAACTTGCTGACCAGCGCGCTATGATACGTGTAGGAATACAGTGTCCGTAAGTATGCACTCTGTAAACATGCACTCTAGAAAAAGGAATGCTCATGCAAGAAAGTAGTAGTGCTGGATCGCAAATGACAGAGCCAACGGGGAGAGCGCGTCTATTGACCGCCTGCCATCACCAGCAGCCGGACGCAACGCCAATATGGTTTATGCGCCAGGCTGGCCGTAGTTCCTCTGGCTATTCTGAACTGCGCGAAAAGTACGATGTGGTTACTCTCACAAAGACGCCGGAGCTCTGCGCACAGATGACACTTATGCCTGTTCACAGCTTTGGCGTTGATGGGGCCGTCATATACGCTGATATCTTACTACCATTAGAGGACATGGGCATCACACTGGAACTACGAACCGAAGGGCCCGTCATCCACAATCCGGTGCGTACACAGAAGGATGTAGAGGCGCTGCGAATAATAGACGCACAGGAGTCTGCTCCCTATGTCCTGGATGCCATACATCTTGTACGTCAAGAGCTGGCTGGCAAGCAAGCGGTGATTGGTTTTTCAGGTGCGCCGTTTACGCTCGCCTGCTATCTCATCGAGGGCAAGCCCTCGCGCGACTATGCTACTGCTAAGGCTTTCATGTATGGGCAGCCAGAGCTCTGGGATAGACTTATGGACAAGCTGAGTGCGGTCGTCGTCAACTATCTGCTCGCCCAGATCGAAGCGGGAGCAGACGTTGTTCAGCTCTTCGATAGCTGGATTGGAGCAATAAGTCCAGCTACCTATCGACGTTTTGTACTTCCCTCCATGCAGAAAATCTTCGCGGCTGTAAAACAGACAGGCATTCCGGCTATCCACTTTGGGACGGGAACGGCGTCTTTGCTAGATATCATGGCGGAGGCTGGAGGAGACATAATAAGCGTCGATTGGCGCGTCGATTTGGATCAGGCCTGGGAGCGTATCGGCTACAATCGCGGCATCCAGGGCAACCTCGATCCCACGCTGCTGCTCACCTCCTGGCCCACGCTAGAGGCAGGCATGCACGATGTCTTACGCCGGGCTGCCCGGCGACCAGGCCACATCTTCAATCTAGGGCATGGTATACCCGCAGCCGCCAATCCAGATATGCTGCGCCGTCTCGTAGATGCAGTTCACAAGGAAACACAGAGATAGAAAAGGAAGATATCATGACCAGGAAACATGTAGGCGTCATGCTGATGACATATGGATCGCCAGCGACGCTCGACGATATTCCAACCTATATAAAGAACGTCTATGGTGGGCGCGAACCCGAAGAAGAAATATTGACCGAGTTCAGGCGGCGCTACGACTTGATCGGCGGATCACCTCTCGTACGCATTACGCGCGAGCAAGGGCAGGCGCTACAAGAAGAGCTAAATGCCACAAGTACAGACGACACTAGCTATCATGTAACCGCCGCGATGCGCTTCTCCCCGCCATTTATCGCCGACACAGTGGAAGAGACAGCGGCAGGTGCACAATCTCTGGTTGGTATGATCATGTCACCTCAATACTCGCCCATTATTATGAGCGGGTATGTCAAAACACTGGAGAAAGCAGTCGCTGATCTGCACCAGGAAGACCTTACTCTCAAAATCGCCCACGATTGGCATATGCAGCCCCACTTTCTGCAAGCCCTCGCCGAGCGCGTCCAACAGGCCCTCGACCGCTTTCCGCCAGAGCTACGTGAGCGCGTCCCAGTTCTGTTAACCGCCCACAGCATGCCCAAGCGCGTCATCGAGAACGAACCGGGCTACATCAACGACCTCAAAGAGACAGCAGCAGCCGTCGCTAAAATGCTCAGCCTCCCCGACGATCGCTGGATGTTCTGTTATCAGAGCGCAGGCCACACACCAGAAGAGTGGCTCAAGCCTGACTTTGCGGATGTCATGCCAGAATTAAAGCAGGCTGGCTATACACATGTCCTCATCGCCCCCGTCCAGTTTCTGGCCGACCACCTGGAGATTCTCTATGACATTGAGGTTGGTGCCCGCGAACAGGCGGAAGAGCACGACATTCAATTCGCACGTACCGAATCGATGAACACCTCACCCCTTTTCATTAAAGCTCTAGCTGATGTCGTGCACGATACATTGGCACGTGTATAAAAACACTCTCTATGAGATAATTTTTGTCATCAGGGCGACTCTATAGCCGCCCTCTCTCTTCTTAAACTTGTTGTATGACATCGCTCTATTCTCTATTACCTCTTGACATTTTCAAAGTGCGCAGTTAAAATGATGACCGATAAGTCATAAATTAGTACATAGTCAAAAAAGAATAGTTTCAACTCTTTATTCAATATGTGAAGTATATTCAGTTCGGGCAAGGAAGCAAGGGTAAAAGAAATGACAACTCACCGCTCTCTGAGAGAGAGGCAGAGACAAGAGCGCGAGAATCTGATATTGCAAGCGGCCGAAGAAGTGCTGCTGGAAAAAGGCTATCATGATACCTCGATGGACGAGATTGCGAGCCGCGTCGGGATTGCCAAGGGAACGCTCTATCTCCACTTTGCCAAAAAAGAAGATCTCATCTTCACCTTTTTCGAACGCCAGCTCAAAAGCATTCTAAGCGAGCTTGAGCAGATTGATGCTATGGAGGGCACTGCACAGGTGAAATTAGAAGCCCTGGTGCGTGTCTTATATCAAAATTATTCTGGTAGGAATGCACAATTAATTCATATGCTGCACAACAATGTAGATTTTAAGTTTGTCATTCTGAACCAACCAGATAGCATGATGCACCGCATCTCAATGAAGGTCCGGACCTTACTAGATGAGGGCAAGGCGAATGGAGAATTTGACGCCACGCTACCAACCGACATCATGCTCACCAGCTTTTTTGGTGTTATCTCGCCACGCGGATACAAGACGCTCGTCATCGATCGCGATATCTCTCCGGATGAAGTGCTTCATCACGTAATACGCATCTACTTTCGCGGCATCGGAGCTAAGCTTCTTTCAGAATTGTAATTTCTATATAGAATTGCTCGCATAAATATTGCTTATGATGATGCACGCCCTCTATGAACGCTAGCGTTCATAGAGGGCGTGCATCATCATAAGCAATATTTATGCGAGAGATTTTGCAATCGCGACGATCTGATCGTTATCGAGCTTCCCGGTAATGTGAATGCCAACACCATTCTCAGTCCAAGCGAGGGTGCTGATACCGTTGCTGTTGGCGAGCGTGCCGCTGGTGCCACGCAATTGTACTGCTTGACCAGCGCCGGGTAGATTTGCCAGCGGCTTCCCCTCCGCAATCGTAAAGGCCAGATTGCCTTTCATATAGTTAAGCGAGTAGGTCTGGCTGCCCTGTATGCCGAGTGCAGTGACGCCGCTAAGGACATAATCGGCCTGATCGGGTAGAATGCTGAGAAGATGATAGCCGGCCTGCTTCTGCGCCTGCGCCAGAGTGAGCGCACCCGTACCTGGATTGTTGGCCGCATCCTGCAATGGACGCGTCTTTGCGCCGGCGGGCGGAGTAAACGTATAAGTCGTCTCCGGAATAGTAGAATTGATTTCTAGCTTCGGAAAATCGAAGACGACTTTCCCTTGATTGCTGAGGTCCAGATCGATCTTAACCGGAAGCTGATTTCTCTTATCTATATACACCTCGCCCGTATAATTGAAGTTTTGCGAGTTGCCGCCACCCTCACTCGTATTCTGTGGCACAACATGAACATCATAGGCGGGTCGGCCATTGATTGTAGTATCGGGGCGCAAAGTGCCAGTGCTGTGATTAAAGAGCGTCTGGATCAGGTTCAAGAAAGACTGGCTCTGCCCACCCCCATTGCCCGCCAGACCTGCGTTCTGCTGATTGCCATTGGTATTGGCTGGCAATGGACCGTTATAGACTACGTTTTTCTGCGGATCGTACTGCCAGATCTGTTTACCATCCGTCACCGTAACCGAACCCGAGCTTACCTGCGAAAGCGTAGACTGGTGAACCTCGACACGATTTTTGTCCGGAGCCGTCTTCCACGATTCAGTATCAATGGCACCATTGAGAGCCTGACTATTAATAGTGATATGGAAAAGTCCATGAATAGTTTTAGCCGTATTCAGTAGACTAGCTGTCTTTGTCAGTAACTGCTGCCCCTGCCCCGGTGTGGGTGTAGGCTTTGGTGCGGGAGTCGGAGGCGGAGCAGTCTTTGTTGCCGTTTCGCCGCACGCGGCAAACAACGCCATCATAAGCAATCCAGAAAAGAAGAGCGCGCGCAACCTCCAACGCGAGAGGGCCATGAAAAACTCCTTATGTACCGTAGGATATTCTTACTAATAGACAGAGTATAGCATATGTAGTAGCTTAAAGCAGGTTAACTATAAGCCTCATTCTCGTCTTTTGAAGGTCGATATTTGGGCCACTCAAACCCGGAACCTTGCAAGGATTGAAGCCAGCGACATACTTTAATGTAAAGCAAGATCATTTGTCGTGCTCTCTTAGATTCCTCACTTGCAGAACCTCTGACTGTTTTATATTTCCTGAGCTTATTCTCTATCCATTCATCAAAACTACAAGCATCCCAGCACATGTCTAGCAACAAACCAGTCTGTTTTAAGGCGGTATCGAGTGTGAAGATATCAGATAGTTTAATTCTTTCTAGAGCACCATCTTCTAAACGACTTAGGACACTCATAGATATTTCAGTGGAGCTCTCAATAGTTTTCAACGTCTCCTTTTGAGATCTGCGTATATTTCTAGCATATGCTCCAATGTCATCTAATAACAACACGCCTCCATGCTCATAGTTGTAGCGGATAATGTCGCTATCTATGGCGCGCGGATAGTCAAGATCAAAATGAAAAGCAGAACTGTAAGCTCCTGATAGAAGCGCTTCCATGTTTTCCGGCGTAAATTGAGGATAGATATCAGAATGTTTAGCTATAGACCTACTCATCATAATAGAAATCTGATTAAGTACTTCAGCAAAATAGTAATAGATGTCCTTATAGTTGAAAGTGAGGGCATTAAGTAGCAGTTCCATATCAGTCAAACTAATCGCATTCTTTTTGTCATATGGCCCTATAATATCAGTATACTCACTATGGCGCAAGAAAGTGTACAATTGAGAATTTCAATATAGTAAGTGAGTTAGGGAAGGAGGTTTAGAGATGTAGAGAATGCTTTAGTGTAACTATCAAAAAGACGGGCAACCATTGTAGATCAATTGGTGATATGTATCGGTCCAAGATAAAAGCACCATTCAATTGATTAGCTGGCTGCCCCAAGCTGAGACATACAAATAATTTTCTATCTGTAAGTCGCAATCGTAGACGAAGGATATCGCCCATACAGATCATAACATGGGAAATAACGTCTTGTAAACAATTCCTGATAGATACTCCTTCAAGCGAAAGCGGAAAGATAGAGATGGTTCTACATGCACATTGTCAAGTAACGTTTTAGAAGGAGATATTAAATGCTTCAGGAACTAGACAGGTTGGTCAGGGATTTATTTACCTATTTTCACTATTCTTGCTCCGCTCGTAACTCCCTTAGCGGCTTTTATCACAGTAAAGATAAAGGCACCACAGGTGAAAAAGCGTCGTCAAAAGCCACGCCACATACAAGCACACCATACTAGAAAAAGGCTGTAAATAATGTGGATGTGTGTGGGCCAGTGTCGTTCCATATGCATCTCTCTTATTCTTAGTGCTGATTAATGTTATTGTGCGGTGATCTCGAACGTGGTGCTGGCAGTTGGCTGGCCGGGCTGGGTGATGTTGACGCGGACGGCCCATGCACCGCTCATGGTGAGGTGAACCTGGGCCTGGTAGGTGCCGGGAGATTGGGGCTGAGCGGTGAGGTGATCGGTGCCCATCTCTTCCATTGTTTCCATTGTATTTTCGAGGGTGACGTGGGCGTTGGTGACGAGCTGCTGGCTCTCGCTGCGCACGATTTGGAGTGAGACGCTGGCGGGCTGGTTGATAAGGGGTGGATTGGGGCTTATCTGTAATGTGATCTGATAGGGGCCGGCTTGAGCTGTCTGGACGGGAGCAGTGGCGCGGCGCGGCACAATCGTATCTAGCAAAGTACCGATCGCGGTCATAACGATTAGGAATGTGATGCCCAGGGCAACGATCAAAAGGCGGCGTCTCATATGCTTCTTTTTGTTACACTAGTGAATGTATAGATAAAACAGCTAGAAAAAGAAGTGGGCTGTGCTTTCACACTCCTACTCGTAGCGCGGGATTTGCTTGAGTAGGAGCGAAACACAACCCACCTTGAGCGGCGTTTGAAACGCCGTCTTTCGGAAAATCTGCTTGTGTCTGTCTATTATATACCATTTGTTAGTAGATATGGAAGCTAATAAGTGGTTGATTTGAACACCTTTTGTATATGAGGAGGAAAATAACTATGCATCCCGAACATTACTCGATGATCATTCAATCTTCAAAACGGATTGATACCGAACCCCAGAACGCGCTATAATACAGATACAACGTCAAGCAAAAGGTAGATACAACGGGGTGCCGGCCGTAAAGACGTTTCTGCCGGAGGTCTTACACGCGAGTGATCTCTGGACCAGCGATAATTGCATAGAGCTGTCTGGTCAGATGCAAGATAAGGATCAGCTTTTTTGCTAGTTCAGCAAGGACGGCACCCCTTTAAGGCTGTCAAGATGGGCGAGAGCAAGAGCCGGGAGGCCAGAAAGCAGCGCGGGGCGTTCCCTATTCATGGGTTGCAGCTCCCGAAAGATACTGTGCACATACACACCTGTTGGCACTGATTGGCACTAGTTGCACCTATTTCACCGCCTCGTGTCCCACCTCCCGCCTCTAGAATTGAGGGAAAGATGTACAAAGGTCAGTCCGGTATGTGGTCCTGGTTGCTTCATCGCATCACAGGGCTGGGAATTCTGCTCTTCTTATTTATTCATATAGTCGATGTGTCGATGATCGGTTTCGGCCCCCAGGTGTATGACGCCAGCGTGCTATTATTTGATTGGTGGGTAGTGCGTTTGCTCTCGCTAGCGCTAGTCGGTGCAGTACTCTATCACTCTTTTAATGGCCTGCGCATCATGGCGATAGACTTCTGGCACAAGGGATCGCGCTATCAACGGTTGATGTTCGGCATTGTGCTTGCCGCGACTATCATCGTTTTTATTCCCGTCGCTTATTTTATCATGGGACCAGCTTTCCACTGGCTAATTCAGACACCAACGGCCGATAATTTGAGGCGCTAGGAGAATGTTCGAGTAGCTCCTGAATACCTGTAAAGTGCTGTGTACCTGGAAGTACACAAGCGGTAGATATTGTGAAGCGCATTCTGTAAGGAGTGGAATAGTTATGTTAAATGTCTCAACTGGGCGTGGACCTCGGCCGGCGGGCGGTGGATTTGAAACGTTTTCCTGGTATTATTTTCGTATTTCAGGAATTGCACTGCTTTTTCTCGTCATCGCACATTTGTTTATTATGCATGTAACCAATGACGTCTCTTGCACGACCTATGCGTTTATTGCATATCGGTACTCAAATGTCTTCTGGCGGCTCTTCGATTGGCTGCTCTTGACGCTGTCATTAACACATGGCATGAATGGGCTGCGTGTCGTCATCGACGATTATGTGCGCTCAGCTAATGCGCGTGTCTGGTTAATGGGCATCTCCGCCCTTCTCTTACTGGCCTTTTTTATGTTGGGAACCATTACACTGATCACCTTTCAACCCGCTGCAAGTGTTGGAGCAGCCTGTATTCACAGATAAGGAAAAGTCATGTATCAGAAGTTTGATGTTGTGATTGTGGGCTCCGGTGGCGCGGGTCTCATGGCAGCGATGCAGTTGCCGAATGCAAGTGTAGCAGTGCTTACGAAAGTCTATCCTACGCGTTCGCATACTGGAGCTGCTCAAGGTGGTGTCGCCGCCGCCCTGGGCAACCAGGAAGAGGACCACTGGAAATGGCACATGTACGACACCGTCAAGGGCGGTGACTACCTGGTTGATCAGCCGGCAGCAGAGATTCTCGCCCGTGAGGCCATCGATGCTGTCTACGAACTGGAGCATCGCGGCCTGCCCTTTAACCGCACCGAGGATGGGCGCATCGACCAGCGCCGCTTCGGCGGCCACACGCGCAATTATGGCGAAGGTCCCGTACGCCGCTCATGCTATGCCGCGGACCGCACCGGCCATATGATCCTGCAAACGATGTATCAGAGTGCCATCAAGAATCAGGTCCGCTTCTTCAATGAGTTTCTGGTGCTGGACCTGCTCCTCAACGACGGTCAGGCATGCGGGGTAGTCGCGCTGGAGATTCGCACTGGCGAAATTCACACCTTTCATGCTAAGACGGTCTTGTTCGCTACTGGAGGCTACGGCCGCGCCTGGCGTGTGACCAGCAACGCCTTTGCCTGCATGGGCGATGGCATGTCCATTGCCTACCGGCGTGGTATCCCCCTGCAAGATATGGAGATGTATCAGTTCCATCCTACCGGCATCTATAAAGTCGGAGTGCTGCTGAGTGAGGCGGCACGCGGCGAGGGTGCCAAGCTCCTCAATGGCAAGGGCGAGTACTTCATGGAACGCTACATGCCCACACTCAAAGACCTCGCGCCGCGTGATATCGTCTCGCGTTGTATTGTGCAGGAGATAAAAGACGGCAACGGCGTCGATGGCAAGGACTATGTCTTCCTTGATGTGCGGCACCTGGGCGCGAAAAAGATCGCCGAGAAGTTGCCCGACATCACCGACTTCGCACGAAACTACCTGGGCGTCGAGCCCATCACCGAGCCAGTGCCGATTCAGCCAACGGCGCACTACGCGATGGGCGGCATTCCAACCGATATTGATGCACGCGTCGTCATCGATTCACAGTGGACTCCGCTGCCAGGCTTCTATGCCGCTGGCGAGGTGGCCTGTGTCTCCGTCCACGGAGCTAATCGCCTGGGGACCAATTCGCTGGTCGATCTGATAGTGTTTGGTCGCCGTGCGGGCAAGCATATGGCGGCGTTTATCAAAGAGAATGACCACGCTCCATTGCCGGTAGACCACGAGGCGAAATCACGCGAGATCGTCGATCATCTCTATAGCTCTACCGGTGGCGAATCGGCGGCACGTATTCGCAGCGAGATGCAGAATGAGATGATTGATAATGTCTTTGTAGAGCGAACCGAGCGGGGACTGCGTCACGCTCTGGATAGTATTGCGGGGCTGCAAGCGTCCTATGAGCGGGTGCAATTGCAGGATAAGGGCAAGTGTTACAACACCGAGCTTGTTGAGGCGATTGAGCTTGGCTTCTTGCTCGACTGTGCCGAGACGACGATTCATGGAGCTCTGGCGCGTACTGAGAGCAGAGGCGCACACTTCCGGCTCGATTATGAGAAGCGTGACGACGTGAACTGGCTAAAGCACACGCTTGCGTATCAGGGCAAAGAGGCTCATGATGTGCGCCTGGATTATAAAGATGTGATTCTTATTGACGACCCTATCTTCAAGCCAAAAGAGCGCAAATACTAGCATACATACTAAAGGAGTCTGACAATGAATGTATTGATGCGTATCAGGCGTTACGATCAGGAGCGTGACGCTAAGCCGTACTGGAGTGAGTTTCGTGTCGAGGTGGACCCGATTGATCGTCTGTTGGACACGCTGAATACGATTAAATGGACGATGGATGGCACGCTGACCTACCGCCGCTCCTGTGCTCACGGCGTCTGCGGCTCTGACGCGATGCGGATCAATGGGCGCAATCGCCTGGCCTGTAAAGTGCTGATGCGCGACGTTGGCAACAAGGCAACGATCGAGCCGATGCTGGGGTATCCGGTGATCAAGGACCTGGTTGTGGATATGGAAAACTTCTTTGAAAAGTACAAGTCAATCAAGCCATATCTTATCAATCATGACAACGAGCCAGGTACTGAGCGGCTGCAATCGCCTGTGCAGCGCGCACGCTACGACGAGGGAACCAAATGTATTCTCTGTGGCGCGTGCACCGGTTCCTGCCCCTCGATCTGGGGCAATCCCGACTGGGTCGGGCCGGCCTCGATCGTCAATGCCCACCGCTTCATCTTTGATAGCCGCGACCAGGGAGCCAACGAGCGTCTAGAGGTGCTCGGTCGCAAAGATGGAGTCTGGCGCTGCCGCACAATCTTTAACTGCTCCGACGCCTGCCCACGCGGCATCCCCGTCACAGACCTGATCGAGCAGGTGAAGCGCGCCATCGTCTATGGTGGTCCAGAGGAAGAATAAAATTGTTTCCTCCTCATTCTTGCCGATGTTCCATTTTGCACACTTTTGCGCGTCGCGCAAAAGTGTGCAAAATGGAACATCGGCAAGAATGAGGAGAAGGAGATGTTTATGGCGACGACGACGGAGACCTGGCTGCATTCCGATATCCTCACCAATGGAATACGTATGCACTATGTCACTCAGGGTAGTGGTCCTCTTATCGTTCTGTTACATGGTTTTCCAGAGTTCTGGTACTCCTGGCGACTACAAATTCCTTTCCTTGCTCATCTTGGCTATACAGTAGTTGCCCCTGATCTACGTGGATACGATAATAGCGACAAGCCGAGAACAGGATATAGCGTCGCAAATCTCTTACGCGACATCGTCGGGCTCATAAGAGGGCTGGGAGAGGAAAAGGCGATCATCGTCGGGCATGATTGGGGTGGTGCACTTGCCTGGGCTTTCGCGGCCGCCTACCCTCAGATGACCGAGCGGCTCATTGTTTTAAATGCTCCACATCCAGATGCTCTGCTGCGTGAGCTACGGAATCTTCAACAATTGCGCAAGAGCTGGTATATATTCGCGCTCCAGATTCCCTGGCTACCCGAATATATGTTAGGACGAAATCACGCTGCGGCCATTGGGCGTATGATTTATGATGCTGCAGTACAAAAAGAGGCTTTTCCACCATCTGTATTAGCACGCTATCGTGAGGCAATGAACAAGCCGGGCGCGCTCAGGGCCAGTATCAGTTACTACCGAGCTCTGTTTCGTCATCCATCCCGTCCCGCAGGTTCAGAGATCCAGATTACTGTGCCCACCCTGCTCATCTGGGGCGAACAGGATATCGCGCTTGACATTGCGTTGACGAAAGACCTAGAACAGTGGGTGCCCAACATTCAGGTCAGGCGCATTCCTGATAGTGGTCATTGGGTGCAGCAGGAGAAGCCGGACCTTGTGAATCAATGGCTTGCAGAGTTTCTACTATCTATAAAATAGGTTACATTCCGCCAGGACTTTGGATTGTTTGTTACACAATATAGGATATGAAGGATATTGCTATTCTTCTAGAGATGTGGATGAAGTACCTCATGAATAGAGAGGAAATGAAACGTCTGAGCAAGAAGGAAAGCTTAGAGTGAACGTGTTCTCTTCGTCGGCTTTAGCGAGAGGTCAGTAGGGATATTCTTTGGATCTCGCTGTAACTGAAGGATAAGCTGTGTGATAGTCTCACGCCTCTCTTCTTTTTGTGCCTGCCGTTCGATCTCTGAAAAGACACCGTAATTCTCGCTATCGCCACTTTGCCACCTGCCTGCCGCCTCATCGGTTGCTAGAACCTGTTCCATCCACTCTATGCCGCACATGCTACAGATGCCATGTGTCGCCTCATATAGCTTAGGTAACCCTGTGGGAGAGATACGCTCTCCTTCGCTATCAATTAAGTACAGACACCAGGCGCATTGACGCACCATGCGACCACATCCTTTCTCAGTCATCTCCTCTTTCGTAAGAAAAAGAAGCTTTATTGGTAGTATAAAGAATTCGTACAGGCAAATTCACGAAACTATCCAACACCAAAACTCTCTCTATCTATGATCTCATAATAAGCTCCTATGACTAGAAAGGATAGGTAGAACGAGAGTTGCCGGTTTGTCGAGATATGCTTCTTAGCTAGTGTAAGGAAAAGTGCTTTTTCGACAATAAAAATGTAACATATATTTTACTCATCACTACAACTGTAGAAACGAAGTTATAGAAGAGTAGTCACTCCTATAAAGGTTGAAAAGCCGTAAATAGACAAATTTCTACCAATTTACACAGGAAAGAGAGCTTCTGTAGCTATGCTAATGCACTCAGTAGATAAAACTGATGATGCGATAGGTTTTTGAGCACATCATCAGTTTGAACATAGTATGGATACGGAGATAGTCAGGAAACTGATACGTTTACACTATGATAACCTGAAGAGCCATCGGGTAGCGGGGGCGCTAGCTGTGGGTCCTGTACATTGCCTTCCAGATCGATGGCGCGAGCTACGACTGTATAATTGCCCGCCGACGGCTGCCAGGGAACCTGCCAGAGGACCCAGGTGAGTGCAGAGAGGGGTCGCTTCAGAGTCGCAATCTGCCACGTCTGCCCGCCATCCAGGCTAACATCCACTTCACTAATTCCTTTATTGCCCGAAAAAGCAACACCAGCCACATAGGTAGGTTTATCCGCTTTAAGCGATTGACCACCTGAGAGAGGAGTGTCGATGCGCGTCGTCATATGGATAGGGGCCGGATCGCTCCAGCCGCTCTGTTGCCAGTAGCCCTTATAGTCGGTGTTGACAACCTCGATCTGCGTGATCCACTTTACGTGTTTCATTCCATAGATGCCAGGAACCAGCAGGCGAGCGGGGTAGCCGTGTCCTTGCGGCAGCGTCTCGCCATTCATACGGAAGGCCACAAGCGTCGTGGGTTCTAGAGCCTTCGCCAGATGAATGCTATCGGTATAGCCATCAGCTGCGTGGAGTACAACCTTGGTCGCGCCAGGCTTAATCGTCCCCGCATGCTCTAGCAGATCTTTAAGCGGAATGCCTTCCCATAAAGCGCTGCTCATGTATGAGCCTCCCACCTCGTTGCTGATGCACATCATGCTCTCATACTGCTTCTTCATAGGCATTGCCATCACATCTTTATAGGAAAGCTTGTATGCGCTCTGCACCTGTCCGTCTATGCTGAGCTGCCAGCTTGCACCGTCCACTGTCGGATCTGATGTAATGTTTTTTGAGACAACATAATAATCTCTGTTGGCTGTTATCTCCGGTGAGAGCTGCGGTATATTCGGGACCGTCCCATAGTTCGGCGTAGGAGGAGGTGAGACCTTGCTTTTGTATTGTTTTAGAATAGTGGATTGCGAGGACTGCGAAGGGATTGAACCGCTGCTCCCGCCACCAATGATGAAGCGCCAGGCGACCCAGCCCAACGCACCCAATCCAAGAGCAGTGAAGCCTGTGCGAACAAACGAGCGGCGTTGTTCCGTCTTCTGGCGATCGATCCAGGCTGTCTCAGCCTTCGTCGTGGCCTGACGACGCTGTTGATTGAGTAAGAGCCAGTTGTGTACGTAGACGAATGTAGCCCCGAATACAACGCCAACTACAGCCAGGCTCAGCATTGTGTTGACAACGCCCGTTACGAGCTGTGAGCCAAAGAGGCCACCACCTACGAGCGGCAAGAAGAGACAGCCCGTCAGTACCCAGAGGACGAAGGCGAGAAAGAAACCCACGCTCCATTCCAGCCTTCCCTGCTCATCGCGTGTCTGGGCAAACTTCAGAGGGTCTAACAATAAGTTACACAGCCCTCCACACAGCGCGAAGACGAAGCATTGTCCAACCAGGACGATGAGGAAAAGATAATATTTGGCATCGCCACCAATTAACTGGTGTAGAGAATTGAAGAGCGAAACCGGCATCGCCAGCGCGATCGCTGAACTCAGCACATCGGGCAGCGAAACACCACCCAGCGCAACATTAAGTAGCAGCATCAGAGCGGAGGCAAGAACGCCTGCAATCAGGCCCGCCAGAAAGCCAGATTTAAAACGACTCTTCTTTGAAGAAAGCATTGTTTGCATACTAAGGGCCTTTGAACGAAGTGAGCAAAGTAATATGTTCTGTCAACCCTCATTCCAACCCTCGGCCAACTGTCGTCACGACCTTCCACCAACCCTTGTCACGACCTTCTGCGAAGCAAAGGCGCCGATTCATCGCGCGCAGACCGGCTTGAGCCGGAGAAGTACCGATCAGTTTGCCCCGAAGCGCTCATCGTCCTTGTTTTCGGGCTATCACCAAGATTGACAAAACAGTAGAGATATATAAGAAAAACTATCACATTTTTTTTCATTACAACAGCTGCACGTCTTAAGAGGTCAATTTTTACCAGATCTGCTATAGATTATAAGCTATGAGCACAAGTATAAGGGAGTGTCGAGCGTCTATCGCCTTTGCTTTCTTCTCTTTCCGGCCTATGTGCACGCCTTCGGCGTGCCCTGCTTCTTAGAGATGGTTTTACATTTTTCATACTTTTTTATGCCCTGCATAAAAAAGTACGAAAAATGTAAAACCATCTCTAAGAACTGTTTAAGACTTCTTATCGTCTCTCATTTTCCAATGGTATGAGAACTGGAACGAAGCCTTCGCCCGGCTTGTAGTCTGGCGATTGATGGCGGAAGTAGGTATTATAGAGATCGGCGTAGTGTCCTCCCTGGCGCATAAGAACTTCGTGACTACCTTCCTCTACAATGCGCCCGGCGCTCAGGACGATGATGCGATCGGCGTGTTTGATGGTTGAGAGGCGGTGGGCGATGACGATGGCGGTGCGGCCTTTGAGTAGCACATCCAGCCCTTCTTGAATCTGCGCCTCGGTGAGTGGATCAATGCTCGCCGTAGCCTCGTCCATAATGATGATCGCTGGATTCTGGAGCAGCACGCGGGCCAGGGCGACGAGCTGGCGCTGGCCCATCGAGAGCGCCTTACCCCCCTCGCCCACCAGCGTTTGCAGGCCATCAGGCAGTGCCTCTAGCCAGTCGCCATCCCCGATGCGCTGCGCGATCTGCTCAATCTCCTCGTCGCTGGCGTCGGGCCGGGCATAGCGAATATTGTCCGCAACCGTGCCGGAGAAGAGAAATGGAATCTGCGGCACGATGCCCAACTGGCGGTGATACGACTGGAGATCAAACGTGCGAATATCCTGATCGTCGATCAGAATCTCGCCGCCCTGGAATTCGTAGAAGCGGGCGATTAGCTTGCCCAGGCTCGACTTCCCCGCCCCCGTATGGCCCACGAACGCAACGGTCTCGCCCGCCTGAATCGTCAGGCTAAAGTCTTTCAGCACCGATTGACGCTGGTCATAGCTGAAGAAGACATGCTGGAACTCGATCTTGCCATGCAGAGGCGCAACTGGCCGCTCGGCGATCTGATTCACGCGCGGCTCGGCATCCAACAGAGCAAAGACGCGTTCGCTTGCCGCCAGCCCAAGCTGGAACTGACTCCAGAAGGACGCGATACTCGTCAGCGGAAACCAGAGCAGCCCGATGCTCTGGATAAAGAGAAACCAATCGCCCGCCGAGATCGTATGACTCACCACGCTCAGGCCTCCAAAGTAGACGATTATCGTCGTCCCCACATTGGCGATCAGCACTAGGACCGGGAAGATTCCATTATACAGAAAGCCCGAACGTAAATTGACATAGTAGGATTGCGCGTTGATCTGCCTGAACTCCTCGTACATATTCTGTTCCTGCCGAAAGTTCTTGGCAATCGTAATTCCGCTCACTACCTCTTGCACATTCGCATTCACGCGTGCCTGTGAGCGTTGAGAGTTGCGTGTAAAGTTGCGCGCTAATCGGCGGAAGCCAAGCGCCACAAGAAGAATTAGAGGTGTAATCGTCATCGCCAGCAGGGCTAGCTGTGCATTGCGGAAGAAGAGGATGGTGAGAATCAACAAGAACAGCAGCACCTGACTGAGCAGGTTCAGCGTCAGCGTCACCACCGTCGCAAAGTTCTCTGTATCGGAGGTAACCCGGCTTACGATCTTGCCCGACGAAAATTCGTCGAAGAAAGACATATCGCGCTTCATCACAGCCGAAAAGGCGTCTTTGCGCAACTGCAATACCACATCGCCAACTGCCCGCGCACTAAAGCGCTGTCGAAACAGATTACACGTCCACGAGAGCACGCCCGATAAGAGAATGAACGCTACCAGCGTAATCGCCGTCTGTACTGCTCGTGTACCTACTAATGTATCGATGCTGCGCGAGATCAAGAGTGGAAAGGCCGTGTCCAGGCAGGAGTTGAGCACAACTAGGAGAGTGATCGCGCCCATCAGAGGAAGTTTGGGCCTGAAGTAGCGCACAATACGTCCCAGGAGCTGTCCGTCAGTATATGTACGATCGTAAGCCTCGGCGTCCAGGCCATCCATGATAAAACCCATAGAGAAAAAGCTCCTTCCTGCTAGTCTGCGTTACTCATAGAGGCCGGGACTGCTGAATCGTAGCGTGCGAAGATGCGGCGGTAGGTCTCGCTGCGCTCCAAAAGCTCTTCATGTGTGCCCTGATCGATCAACTCGCCGCGACGGATCACCAGAATACTATCGGCCCAGCGAATCTGCGAGAGGCGGTGAGTGATCAAGAGTGTCGTGCGCCCCTCTAATACTCGACGGATTGCTTTCTGAATCTCGTCTTCGGTTGCGCTATCGATTGCGCTGGTCGAATCATCCAGAATCAGGATGCGCGGATCGGTCAGCAGGGCGCGGGCGATGGCGATACGCTGCCGCTGCCCACCCGACAGGGTCACGCCGCGCTCTCCGATTTCCGTCTCATAGCCCTCTTTGAAGCTTTGAATAAACTCGTCCGCCTGCGCATCACGTGCTGCTGCCTCGATCGCTGCGCGATCTCCCTTGTGGCCCAGACCATAACCGATGTTCTCAGCGATCGAACGGGAGAAGAGAAAGACATCCTGCTCAATCGTTGAGATCTGCGAGCGCAAAGAATCCAGATTCCAGTCGCGCACATCCACGCCATCGATCAACACCCGACCCTCGTTTACATCGTAGATGCGGTTCACCAGTTTCGTAATCGTACTCTTGCCCGCGCCCGTCTGCCCCACAATCGCAATCGTCTGCCCCGGCTTCGCGGAAAAAGAGATATCCTTCAAGATAGGCGTGTCGCCGTAGCCAAACGTCACATGCTCGAACGTGATCTCACCACGAATGTCGCCTGTGTAGCCATTCTCATTCTCATCCAGCTCCGTCTCCTCTTTCATCAGCCCCAGAATGCGCGCTGCCCCCGCCACTCCGAGCTGTACCAGAGCGAAGGTCCAGATCGACATAAAGGTCACAAAACGGAAGTTTGAGAGCAGTCCCATAAAGGCGATCAAGCTGCCAATCGATATTTGATGCGTCGAGACCAGGTAGAGACCATGCAAGAAGGCCAATGCAAGCGCGATACTCAACAGTAGCGTGGGCAGATAACGTCCTTGAAGCTTCCCATTCTTCACATAAAAATCGCGATAGCGCCGCGCACTGCGCGTAAACTTCTGAATCTCCTGCTCCTCTTGAGCCGTCGCCTTCACCACCTCAACCCCCGACACCGCCTCATTCAGAACCGCATTCGTCGTCCCAAACTGCTCACGCATCGCATTCGAGACTGGAGTAAGCTGGCGCGAATAAGCACGCAGCGCGACAAAGAACACAAGGATGTAGAGCACCGGCACCAATAATAGTTGGGGGCTAATGAAGGCGATGAAGATCGTATTCACCGTAAGGCTGGTGAACGAATCGAAGATAAGATCAAGGCCCGGCGAAACCATATCGCTGAGCTGCGTCATATCATTGGAGGCGCGCGCCATCACATCACCCACACGCTGGCGGTTGTGAAATGTCTGACTCTTGCCCAGCAGACTAATGTAGAGTTCCTCACGTGAGTCCCGTGCCAGCCGCTTGCTCAGTATCTCGGCTGAGAAGCGGGCGCATAGATCGCAGCAGCCCTGAAAGAAGAGCACGACGAGCAGTGTAAGGGCGATTGTGAGTAATCCACTACGCGCCGCCTCACCCTGAAAGACTGTATTAAAGGCCGCCCCGGTCAGTGTGGATATCGAAGCATACAATGTATTCGTCGTTATACTGAGAAGCATAAAGCCGAAGAGAAAATGCTTATAGCGTAAGAGATGGGACGCAACCCAGCGCGCCGGACTCGAACGATTATAGGAATACTCATTAGCAACCGTAAACTCACGTTTGGACAGCAAGGGATACCTCCAGCAAGAATCAACGCACACACTACTACAGACAAGGTTGAAGAACTGCTGATGCGACCGAGATCAATACTTCTGAATTGTTACAAAGCTACTGCAACGTAGCGAAAGGATGCGAGCTCGTATGGCCCTTACAAGTGGTCGAGAAAGAGATCATGAAACAAGTGTTCGCACAACACTCCTCATTATACACCATTATTCCTGCCATCTTCTGTCCAGTTTTCGATACCATTTTAAAGTTCAATCTAGAACACTTGAACGGATTCCTGACATGTGCTATTCTAAACGAACGAGTATTGAGGCAACATAATAAATATTTGAAACTCCCGGGAAATATCCTGATAAAGAATGTACTTAAGGAGTTTTTAATATAATTTATTGCATTTGTAGTTTGGAGTAAGTATGTATGGACAGCCAACAAACTTTCTCTCTTTTGCTGGAAAAGCTTGAATACAAGACGAGTCCAAACCTTGTGCTTGAGGATCAATCAGATGGAAGTGTAGCAGAGGAGTTAGAAACGACCTGGCACGAAGCAAAGGAGAAGTTGCAAATTGATGCAATGTATTTTGTTGGCAATTCTCCTATAGTATATTTCAAGCGTTTTGAGGTTTATGATGAAAAAGCTATAGCAGAATTTCATCGTAAGGTTTGGAATCAAAGCCAAGCTCCTCTTGTCTTTGTGATTATGCCTGATGATATTCGTGTCTATAATGGGTATGAAGCTCCACAACGTACCAGTCTAATGGGCATTATTGAACCTAATCGCCTGGACTATCAACTTAGTAACCCTCGTTTCACATCAACCTGGGAGCGCTTAGAAGCGTTCTCGCGTTTAGCTATAGAAACAGGAAGTTTCTGGAGAGATTATGGGCAGCACTTCCGACGTGAGAATCGAGCGGATCAAAAGTTAATCGCTAACCTACGTTACATACGTCGTCAACTTATTACAGAAGCCAAACTTAGCCCAGAACATGTGCATAGTCTTATCGGGCGTTCAATCTTTGCCTTCTATTTACAAGATCGCGGAGTTCTGCCTGATGGAGATGATGGTTTCTTTGCTAAAACGTTTGGGAAGTCTTATACACGGTATACAGATATTCTTACTTCTTATGAACTAACATATCACTTTTTTAGTATTTTAAGAGATCATTTCAATGGCGATATGTTTCCTGTAACAGAGGAAGAGAAGCGTGCAGTAAAATCGACTCACCTTGTAATGCTTCGTTCACTGTTTGACACCGATATTCTAAGCGGAGGACAACTTCTATTCTTCTGGGCTTATAACTTCGAGTTTATACCTATTGAGCTAATAAGTGCGATGTACGAAGAATTCCTGTATCAAGAAGAAAGTGGTCGCAATGGAGCGTACTATACACCTCCAATGTTAGTAGATTTCATGCTAGATCAGGTCTTACCCTGGAATGACACAAACTATTCAGCACGCATCTTAGACCCTTCTTGTGGATCAGGTATTTTTCTTGTTGAAGCATATCGTCGTCTCATAAAAAGGTGGCAAAAGGCTCACAATAACTCTCCATCGCCTCAAGTCTTGTCTCAAATATTAATAACATCTATCTTTGGAATAGATGTAAAACGGCAAGCACTTCGTGTTGCTGCTTTTAGCCTTTATCTGGCATTGTTAGATTATCTAGAGCCAAAGACAATCTGGATGGATGTACTCTTTCCATCTCTCATCGGAACCAATTTGCTGGAAGCAGATTTTTTCGAGGAAAAGATACAAACTCAACTTGGGAAGTTCTCTTTTGACATTATTATTGGCAATCCACCCTGGGAAAGTCAATTAACATCACACGCGCAAGCATTTTTAAAAGAAAGTAAGCTTAGTGTCGGAGATAAACAAATTGCCCAAGCGTTCCTATGGCGTGCTCCTCAATTTTGTAGCACTCAATCCCAGATAGCTCTTTTGTGTTCGAGCAAGAGTCTACTGTTTAATAAAAGTGGACCAAATATATCTTTTCGAAAAGCTTTTTTCGAAAGCTTCAGTGTAAAAAAAGTCTTCGATTTTTCAGCAATCCGCCGCCTTCTATTCGAAAAAGGTATCGCTCCTGCTGCTGCTATTATTTATACGATACAGAAGCCCAATCGTAACTCATCAATTTTTTATGGAGCGCCAAAGCCCACTCATTTAACACGGAAACTTGCTGGAATAGTAATTGAGTCGAATGATCTCAAAAAACTTCCCACTTGGCAAATACTGGATAGTATGGAGATGATTGGCAAAAAAAAGCTGGCTTCATACAAAAACAAAGCTATGCAGCAAGCTCTTCTATTTAGTGAAAATGAAGCTCTAAAACACTATACAAACATTTGGAAAGTTGCACTCTGGGGAACAAATCAAGACTACATTCTACTTCAAGCTTTAGATCACTATCCTTCTCTAGAAGAAGTAGCAACCTATCTTGGTTGGTTTGGTCCTCATGGAGGAATTAATCGTACAGGGCCTGGCAAGCATGAACATTATCTTTGGTTGGATAATGTAGCATTTCTTGAAGGAGAAGATTTTACACTTTATGGTGTTAATAAAAGTGCATTGAAGAATCTACCCGAGGGGGAAAAATATTATAGAGGTGGTGATCCACGTTTATTTAAAGCACCCTTTGTTCTCTTTAAAAGAGGACAAGTAAGAAGAAGACCTGGAGCAGCATTCTCTCATTATGATTTTGCTTACACAACTGATATAACAGGTATATCTGGTCCTCGAACTGATACTAATTTGTTAAAAGCATTAACTGCATTGCTCAACTCAAACTTTGTTCAATATTACTGTTTTCTGACAAGTTCATCATGGGGTGTCGAAAGAGAAGAGCTTACAGTAGGAGAATTAACAAATCTGCCATTTCCTTTTCTTAATGCTGCACCTGAACAAATAGCCTATATTGCTGATTTAGTAGATGAACTTGCAAGATTTACAATTCTAAAACCTGATTTATCACAACAATTTTCAGTTATCTCATCTCATTCTATATCTAAAAATGATTTGGATAGGAAAATAGAAGATATGGAGCGAGAACTCAATTATAGTATTTACAAATGCTTTAATCTTAATAACCAGGAGATTCAGATCATAGAAGAAACCATTCAGTTTACAATAAATTTCTTTAATAGCCCTGAAAAATCGGCTGCTTTACAAAAACCAGGTGTAAGCATGTATACTTCTTATGCTGAGACCTACATGAATGCTATAAATTTCTACTTAGAGCCTGTAGGTAGAAAACTTATCGCCACTGTGTTTGTAGACGAAAGTTTGCCAATAAACGGCGTTCAATTTATTTCAGTCAAACATGAAGAAGAGATCCCAAATATAAAATTAACGGCCCCAAATGCTGCTATGTATAGAACACTTCCAAAGTTACATCAAATAAGTCTTGAGAATTTTGCAAGAGACATGTATTATAGACGTAATTATAGGATTTATGACAGTAAGGATTCTTTTTCCATTTTCAAACCGGCAGAAAGTCGTCTCTGGACTACCAGTGCTGCACTAAGCGACGCTGAGGACACGATTGCTGAATTACTGCAACCCAAGAAAGTATCAAAATAATGTTAGATTCGACATTCTCAACTCCTAAAAAAGAGGAACAGGAAAGTATTTCTCTATCGGATCAACTGCGTGCAGGTTTAGAATATCGAGTAATTGAACTTGTCACTATTGGCTATAAAAAAATGCGTGAGAATGGTCGGTACAATGTAGATTGGAAAGAGAATAAGTTCACAGCAGTATTAAGGGGATACATCGATAAGCAATGCCGGGAATTTTCGAGAAGAGTGAGTCAGCAATGGGCTATTGATCGAGAGCACTATCATGATAATGAGGATGTCATTGAAGGAGAGGCTGATGCAGATGCTGTCCCGCGTATAGATATTGTAGTTCTAACATGGCTAAACTATGAAAAACTGGTTTTTCCCTTCGAGTGCAAACTCATAGCTGAAGATGATTCAACTTTGATCCGACTCTACATCAAAAAAGGCTTGATAGAACGATATCTTACGGAAAAAAATTATGCCAGTGGTGCTTCTTGGGGAGGGATGATAGCTTACATCTTAGTGGGCAATCATAGTAGTATTGTCGAGAAACTAAATGCTCAAATACACAAGCAAATTGGACGCAAAGATGCGTATTTAAGAGCCCATCCTTCAATAAGTCAATTCGATACCATATATGTGTCTTCACATCAATATTCTGATAGCCCTAAGCGTTTAGCAGTAACACATTTATTATTAACTTTTTTCGATTAAGTGAAGACTTCTTACATCTCCTCTCTAGTTTTATGAAATCTTTTACTGCTGTCCGACTGTCTTAAAACTTAGATCTCTAAGTTTTAAGACAGTTCAGCTTTTTCCACAGGTAGTAATACTAGTTCTTACAAATCGAGTAGTTTTTCAGCGTTCAAATGGCAGATTTTTTCTTTATCTCATCAGGTTCCACGAACTGCATCATCTACAGCACAGATGGCAAGTCTGAACAGTATTCCTCAGACCAGGAAGTGAACACAAGAAAATGAAAAGCAAAATAGCTACCTGGCACCGAAAGTTCTAATGCTGCGTAGCTATTTGTATGATTGCTGACGAGTAAGGGAGCAGTCCTGTATTATGCGAGCGTACTTCTCTCGTTCACAGTTATTCGGCGACGAGGAAGACGAGCATGATGGGGGCTCCAATAAAGAGTAGGGCTAGAAAGGGACTGTACCAGTTGGTGCCCAGCCAGCTCAGGTTGATGCGGGCTGTGTTGGGAATGTTGAGCACTGAAAAGAGTGCGAGGGCCGCTCCTAGAAAGAAGGAGCCTACGAAGGTTAAGATCAGCGCCTCAAGGGGCTTTTTAATGCTGCGTATGCCTCGCCCAAGCAGGTTGCCGATGACTGAGAGTCCGAGCATGACCAGAATGAGAAAGATCAGGCTGGTAAAGCCCGCACCACCGCCTGAGAGGGCGGTGAGTGCGGGAAACGTAAGGGCTCCTGCAAGAGAGAAGATAAACAATAGCACAAGAACAACGAGTGCTTTCATTGCCACCAATCCGAAATTCATGCTGCCTCCTGTAAGCACTGTTTACCAGTAGTTCTATGAAGGTATACTATACACTCTCTTTAAAGATACTATACACTATTCTGGTGCGTTTTGCACAAACCTGACATACTCTTTCTCTGTTTCGAGATGACTTAACGCGGCTTCGCCCCTCCCTAGAGATGCATGTATTATGATATATTTTTGCATTTTTACCATTTGCTCTCACATTCGTGCTTTGCACGAATGTGAGAGCAAATGGTAAAAATGCAAAAATATATCATAATACATAAAGAGATGCGTGCCGAAGGCATGCAGGTATGTAGAAATTTGACGTGTGAGGAGAGAAGGTTTATAATCCTTTAGATAGCTATCGGTTCACAAGGAGGAGGCCGCATGGCCTTTTTTCTTTGTTTCCCCCTCACTGTGTTTTAAGGAAATAGACCAATGCCAAAGATGTATGGATGGGTGCGTGAGGTAGTGCCCGAGAGCCCGGCAGACCGCGCGGGGCTACAGTCAGGCGATCTGCTGCGGACAATTAATGGCCACACGATTCGTGACCTGGTGGACTTTAGATTTTATATTGCTGACGAGGAGTTGATGATTGGCTATGATCGTCAGCAGGATCAGCACGAGGTGCGCGTCACCAAAGCGATTGATGAGAACTTTGGTGTCTTGTTTGGTGAGGAACCGACTCCCTTTATTCGTCAATGTGCCAATAAATGCGTGTTTTGCTTCATCAAGGGTCTGCCAGAGCGCTACGCTCCTCAGCCGGGCCTGTCACATGGCATGCGCTCTTCACTCTATATTAAAGATGATGATTATCGTTATTCTTTCCTCTTTGGAAACTTCATCACATTAACAAATTTAAAAGAACAGGATTGGCAGCGGCTCGATGAGCAGAAGCTCTCGCCGCTCTATGTCTCGGTGCACACAACAAATCCCGAATTACGGCGTAAGGTCGTGGACGGTCCCCGGTCGGGCGAGATCATCGAACATATTCAGCGTCTCGGCTCAATGAATCTGACCTGCCATACACAGTTGGTCCTCTTGCCAACGATCAACGATGGTGCCGAGCTTGAGCGCAGCATCCGTGATCTGATCAAATTGCGTCCCATTGTGGAGTCCATCTCGGCCGTCCCAGTTGGTTTGACCAAATACAATAATATGATCAAGACCGGCGATCTGCCGCCTCTTCGTCACTACACCAAAGAAGAGGCCGAGGCCATCATCGACCAGGTCGAGGCGTTTCAGCGCGAATTCGCCGCCGCCGATCCCGATGGAGATCCTTTCATCTACCTCTCAGACGAGTGGTACTATCTAACTGGGCGCGACTTCCCGCCCGCCCGTCACTATGGGCTGTACTCGCAGATCGAGAATGGCGTGGGCATGACGCGCTTCTTGCTTGATCAATGGTCGCACACGCGGCGTCGCCTACCGGTTCGCATGCCGCAGCCGCAGCGGATTACACTGGTAACGGGTCTGATGGCCCAGCCAATTCTCGAAGGGCTGGCGGAAGATCTGCATGCTATAGAGCAGCTGGATGTTACAGTGCTGCCAATCGTCAATAAGTTCTTCGGCGAGCAGGTTACCGTTGCTGGACTGCTCTGCGGGCAGGATGTGCTGGATACGCTCTATGCTCAGGATGAGCGTGCCGACCTGATCTTATTGCCGCGCGTCATGCTCGACAATGAGGGCGTCCGCTTTCTAGATGATATCACTGTCGAGGAATTCAAAGAGAAGCTGGCACCTGCGCGCGTCGAGTTTGTGCGCAACGCCCAGGAGACGATCGATGCGGTTCGTTCGCTGGCTGGTGTGGGGAAGATTGGCGAGCGGAAGCTTGTGCGTGTGCAGTCACGTTTGTAGATAGTCGGTGGTAGTATATGCGTACTGAAAAGGCGGCACTATGACCTTTATGGCTCTTCTTACGAAAGAACTACGCCTGTGCCTGCGTAGTGAGCGCACGATGTGGGGGCTGGTAAGCTACGTAGTGCTGATCGGATTGCTGGGCTGGTTTATCTATTACATTGCCAGGCACAACAACTTCAGCCCCGATAACTTTGGCTCAACTCTCTATGCCTGGTTGATTGGTGTCCAATACTTTCTCATTTTCTGTCTCACTCCATCTTATACTGCCATCGCGATTAACGGAGAGAAGCAGCGACAGACCTTCGACTTGCTCGTCTGTTCGCAGCTCTCCTCCCTCTCTCTTGCGGCTGGTAAGCTGATTGCAGGCGTCATCAATGCACTCTTGCTCATCGCCGCAGTGTTGCCTATATTCAGCCTTGTCTTTCTATTTGGAGGCGTCTCTCCCGTCCAATTTTTGGAAACTCTCCTCGTTTATATTATCTCGGCCCTGTTCTTAGGGTCCATCGGCCTTTTCTTCTCCGCCCTGCTCAAAAGTCCCATCCTCTCCATGACACTTACCTACTTGCTGTGTTTCCTCTGGATTGTGCTGCCGTACGTCCTCTTAATTGCCTGGAGTATTGGTGCAGCCACACGCTCTTATTCTACAGACTATATAAAGATCCTGTATATCTGGAATCCAGTAGCCGCCCTCTTGAGTATTATTATACCCGGTATGGATACCGTCTGGTCGCTTCCAGCCTGGTTATCATACAGCATTGTGAGCCTGGCTCTATCGCTCCTTGCCTTTCTTCTTTGTGTTTTGATAGTAAAGCCAGGAGACCAAAAGCTGGGACGCGTGAGGCGTAAGGCGTACAAAGATTCAGCATCAACGAGCAAGGCGGCAGCCTGATCAAAAATAGGTCAAATGACACTCCGGCCTAAAAGCATACACAAAGTATGCTTTCTCCAGATCGATTTGCAAGAAGAAGGGTTCAGTAGTAAAGGTCGGACAATGAAGCGGGATAAGCGCACGCGGAGTGTGCCTACATACATGCTCAAGTGTTTTCTCGGAATGCAGGTGGGCGTTGTCTTTTTACTTGTGGCGCAGAGTTTTAGTGAAGTTTATAAACCAGTCATACTCGACATAGGCATTCTGCTACTCGTAGTCAGTGTGTTTTTCTCTCTAGGACATTTTGTATGGAAAACATATGTCCATCCTCATTCCTGAAATATTTTTATTGTCATACAATTTTTATCTTTCTACACGTTTTTGTGCATCGCACAAAAACGTGTAGAAAGATAAAAATTGTATGACAATAAAAAGAAGAATCACACGCCGAAGGCGTGCAAATATATAGAAGCCTCTACTACAAAATAATAGAGGCTTCTATATATCGACTCTTATGGAGACTGTGAGGCAGCTTAGCGTTCTAACGAATCACCAGGCTTGACCCATTTTACAATCCGCCACGCACTGGGAAGCAGCGCCGAGGCGATAACCAGCTTGAGGAGGTCACCAGGGATAAAGGGCAGCATGCCAGCTACGAGTGCGTGTCCTATCGTCATGTGCGCTGTGATCGCTAACCAGGGTACACCTAAAGCGTAGAAAATCAAGCTGCCCGGCAGCATTGCGAGTGCGGATGTTAGATAGCTACGATCGAATCCGCGCTCACAGAGAAGTCCGGTGACGAGTGCTGCAAGAGGGATGGCCCAGAGATAGCCAGCGGTGAAGCCCGCCAGATAAATAAAGCCAGCCTTGCCACCCGCGAAGACAGGTAGACCAGCCGCACCCTCTGCCAGGTAGACCAGCATAGCCAGTGTTCCGCGCTTACTTCCCAGCGCCGCCCCAGTCAGAAGGGCTCCCAATGTCTGAAGCGTGATTGGCACAGGTGTAAAGGGCAGGTTAATAGATATCTGTGCGCATAGGGCAAGAAATACGCTGAAGCCCAGCACGAGCAGGCCATCTTTAAGAAGATTGCTGCTGCGTGAAGTGCGAGATGGGACGACGTGATCTACAAGTGTCGTTCCTGGAGAAATTGCCATAGAAAAAAACTCCTTTCGGTGCTATACATAGTTCCAGGAGTAATTATACACACAATTTTCCGTATATTAGTTGCTTGCTGTACATCTCTTTGTTAAGAAGATGAGTCAAGCAATCAACTCCGCGCCATCATGTTTAGGATCGTTGACCAGGCGCGATACTGGACGTGCGACCATCTCATCGGTGGGATAAGAGCCCAGCAGGTGTGAAAGCAGAGGAACATCGTGATTCGTTGGGTCTAGCCACTCCTCACGCGCCTGCGGCGAGAGGATCACCGGCATACGATTGTGAATGCGCGCCATCAGCTCATTTGGCTCCGTCGTAATAATCGTGCAGGTGCGGATCTGCTCACCGGCTGAATTTTTCCAGCTATCCCACAGTCCTGCGAAGGCAAATGGCTCATCATCCTTCAATCGAATATACATAGGCGTCTTCGCCTTCGAGCCCGGCTCCTGCATCCACTCATAAAAACCATCTGCAACGATCAGACAACGCCTGGTATTTAGCAAGCGTTTAAAGCTCGCCTTTTCAGCCAGAGTCTCGGCGCGGGCATTGATCATACGCGAGCCAATACTCTCCTCTTTTGCCCACGACGGAATCAAGCCCCAGCGCAACAGATCAAGGTGGCTCTGCTCATTGCTCTCCTCGTGCATCACCGTCAATATGTTCTGAGTTGGTGCAATATTATAATGTGGAACTATTTGTGTAGATGCTGGAACCGCCGCATTAAACGTTTTAGCGATACTCTGTATATCATGTACAAGTGTAAAACGACCGCACATACATTCCTCCCTTTGGAATTCTGATATGATTACGAGAACTCTTCTATATGCCTCTCTCCTATTCTTCTTTATCACGATAGAATCGGTCAAAGGTCTTCAAGAGCAAATATTTGTGTTAAAGCGGAGAACATTTCTGGTCAAGCAGGTATAACGTTATTACACTAACAGGCTTTTATAGAGAATCATAGTAGTGAGCAAAGACACAAGAAACCGTCTATTACTTTTGTATCTTCGCTTTTGATTCCTATTGTCTTTTTAAATTTTAAATGTTAAGATTAAACACGATCTAGTACGTTTTTGTGTTGTAATTATATGTTATAAAATCGGAGAGCGCCGATTTTATAAACGATGCTTTGTAGAGTGCAAGTTAAATCAAGTAAAAGGAGTTTCAGTCCTGCTGTTGATTTAGCGGTAGAAACTGGATGTATAAGATGTGTATAGTCTGGATATTGAAACACTGATCGGCGTATTGCAGAATCGTCGCATACAAGGCTCTCTCGAAGCTAATCTTTCAACAGGAGGAATCTCTGGTCCATTAAAAAATGGGTCTGTTAAGGTCGAGTTGAGGGAAGGAAAAATTATTTCTGCCACTATAAGTGATGCAAGTGGACATATCCTCTATCAGGGACAAGATGCCTTGAGTAGGGTGCGTAAAGTAGTGCTTACGTGGCAGTTAATGGAAACGCCACTGAGTTTGCTGAACAAAGATGCCCGCACTGATCTCGCTATTCCTGCTGAGCATCCTCCTGCCTTAAATCAGACACAGTCAGCTATAAATCCATCTTTGTCACGTGTTGACCGGTCATTCGCATCTAATATCAACAGTTTCGTTCCTATCAGACGTCAAAATCTTCCACCTGAGCGTTTACGTTATCTATCTCGGTCTGCCCGTAGCATATACGCTCTTGTTAATGGGACAAGCCCCATTCAGCGAATTGCAGATCTGCTCTCGCTTCCCGTGGATGTTGTCTATAGAGAGCTTTTGGTACTACAGCAGGAACAACTCGTTACTCTTCAAAGTGGAGGGTATGCGCTGTAAAACATCCTTTCTATTGTATTCGTAACCTTTTCCTTCGTACTATTAAGAGGGGCGTAAAGAGTAAAATGAGTAACACACAAAAATCAAATTCGGAAGCACTACCTCCGTATATGAAGCCTGATCAACCTGCACCTCGAAAAATTTTTGCCTGGTGGTTTCGCCTCTCCTGCCCACCCGAACCTCCTTCTACTGCACCCTTGATCCAGCGCGAGCGGTATCGTAGAGCTAGAACAATAAGTATTATAGCATTCTTACTGCAATTTTATAACCTTATCTCTTTACCTGCCGGCTTCTTTGGTCTCAACCGATTGCTGGTCGTACTCGTAGTTATTAGCATTTTCATAGATATTGCTGCAATGTTTATGAATAGAAGAGGATGGGTAACGTTTGCTGGTTTATTGCTCGTCTTCAGCGTTGAATTTGGCCAGGCAATAAATATTGTGACTGCTCCTGGTGGAATAGGCTTGGCTTCATTGCCGATCTTTGATTTAATGGTTATTCCCCTTGTGCTAGCTGCTTCAATCTTGCCCGCCTTCTATGTTTTCGTATTTGCTGCACTTAATAGCATTTTTACGCTGTTTGGAATTCTCTACTTGCCTCATCATTCAGATCTCACGGAGGTGCTCAAGACTGCTGGCATTGGTTTAGTGACACTGCCTATAGCGATCCAAATCATCCTGGCCTTCCTTGCATTTCTTTGGGTACGCAGCGCTGAGCAGGCGATTAAGCGTGCTGACCGTGCAGAACAGATAGCACTACTTGAGCACGATATTGCCGAGTCGCGTCAATTGATCTCGGAGCAAAAAATGCAACTGGATGCCTCGATACAAGAGATATCGCAGGCTTTACTAAATTCAAATAATGGAAGAGGGGTTACCAGGATGCCAACGCAGGGCAATCCGCTCTGGTTGATCGTAGGACCCATAAATAACCTTCTAGCTCGTATGGATCGTCTGCGTCATGTCGAGGTAGAATATCAGCAGTTAACAATGGAACTTGAACAACTACTCGTAGCTATTCATACTGCACGCACAAATCATCAGCCGCTTCGTCCCTCACTACGGACAGGTAGCGCTCACCTCGGACTTTTTTACGATGAGATCGCACATCTCCAGGTGGAAAGCAGGCAGACAATGGGTAGAGAGCTGCCGCGGCCTACCAGTCGTGAGCAGAGATAAAAGAAAGCATTGTCTTGTCAGCAGCATATTTCTATCACTTAAGGAAGGAAGTGTATGTCTTCAATTTTACTTACGGGGGCAACTGGTACTGTAGGGCGTGAAGTTGCCAAAGCTCTTACACAACGAAATATCCCTTTTCGGGTTGCTAGCTATCACACGCCAGTAGTTGACGAGAAAGAGGTGTATCTGGATCTTCAGAAGCCAGAAACTTTTCTGCCCGCACTGCTGAGAGTTGAGAAGGTCTTCTTGATTCGTCCGCCACGGATTGCTGATGTGAAGAAATATTTTTATCCTTTTGTGCAGGCAGCGCGGCAGCAAGGTGTGAAACAGATCGTCTTTTTGTCGGCTATGGGCGTCGAGCGGCAAGGATTTGCTCCTCCTGCGAAGATAGAAAAATATATACGTGATGCGCAGATAGACTATACCTTTCTGCGACCCAGTTTCTTTATGCAGAATCTGGTCACCGCGCACCTTGACGAAATACGACAGGACGCTACTATCTATCTACCTTCAGGCAAGGGGAAGACGAGTCTTATCGATGCAAGAGATATCGGTGAAGCTGGGGCAGTGAGCTTGCTCGATGAGCAGCATGTGAACAAGGCATACACTCTAACTGGCAGTCAATCACTGAGCTACTACGAAGTGGCAAAGATATTTACGGATGTATTGGGCCGTCAGATTACTTATGCCAATCCATCTCTCTTTCAATTTCGAAAGCGTATGCTCGCAAAGGAACTTCCCAGCCAGTATGTCTCTGTTATGCTTGGTGTCTATTTGATAGCCATACTAGGTGTTCCCCGAGCCGTGACGCCAGATCTGGGCCTGCTGATTGGTCGTGCTCCAAAAACAATGCGTGAGTTTGTGTTTGACTATCGTGACCAGTTTGCTTCCTCAACAGACAGTCCGGTACGTATATAGTTTGCTCTCTTTCCTATTTTTCATGTACTCTGCACGAAAGGAATATTTTGATGTCTGAAACGCCTATTGTTGGCGAGAATTCTTCGCTGGCAACAGAGATTCCATTGAGCGATCAAGAGCAGAAGCAACCAGTAACCCTGGGATTTCAGCTCCTGCTTTCGCTCGCGAATGTTGTTGTCTGGCTAGCTATTATTCCGGTACAACAACTGCTCTTGCCTTTGCAGATCTCCGTTATTGATCCAGTCAACAAGGTTTCGGGACTCTCACTTCTCCTCTTTGCAACGGGTGTTACAGGTGCGATCTCACCGCCTTTGGTAGGAGCATGGAGTGATCGTACCAGTTCTCGCTTTGGGCGGCGACGTACCTGGATTGTTGCAGGTACGGTGCTCGCTATTCTCACGTTCATCTTAATGGCGAATGCGAACAGTCTTGTCGGGCTGGTGATTGAAGCGGCGCTATATGGATTCGTGATGGGAATGATCCTATCAGCAGTGCTAGCAATTATTCCTGATCGCGTGCCAGTAAGCCAGCGTGCGACTGTTTCTGCGTTCGCTGGTCTGGCACAACCTGTGGGCATAGTGATTGGAACGATCCTTATTGCCCAGGTAATCAGATCCATTCAGGGCTCCTACTATACAATTGCGAGCATCTTGCTGGTCGTTCTCACGATTTTTGTTCTGGTGGTGCATGAGCGCCCTTTGCCAAAAGAAGAAGTTCCCCCATTTTCGTTTAGAGATTTTGCCGTCAATTTCTTCAGTCCATTAAGGTCGCGCGATTTCGCCTTGACCTGGGGGGGCCGCTTCATGGTCATCCTGGCACAAACAACGCTTGCTGAATTTATGCTCTTCTATCTTAAGGACGTGATCCACTACGATCGACTCTTTCCGGGACAGGCTGCTGAGCAGGGCTTTGCCATGTTTCAGGTTATTCAGACCGTGTGCGTCGTTGTTGCCACAATCATCTCAGGTATTATCTCCGATAGAATACAGAGGCGTAAGCCTTTTGTTATTGCTGCCAGTTTGATTATGACGGTAGCACTACTTCTGATTGCATTCATTCCGTCCTGGACTATCGTCCTGGTCACGGCGGTTATCTTTGGAATTGGCCTGGGCATCTTTCTCTCGACAGATATTGCCCTATCGACTCAGGTACTACCACAGGCAAAAAATCGGGGTAAAGATCTTGGCTTGATTACTAGCGCCAACGTCTTGCCGGAATTACTGTTTCCAGTTATCTCCTTTGTAGCCTTTGGCATCTTCCACGGCTATACAGCCCTCTTCATAATTGCGGCAATCGCAACGTTTGCAGGAGCACTGTTTATCGCACCTATTAAGAGCGTTCGCTAGTCTCTTCACAGCAGTAGCATCTTTTTCAATGTCAATACGCCTTTTCTTGCACTGCAAGAAAAGGCGTATTGACATTGAAAAAGATGCTACTGCTGTTTTCTTTTGCTGGCTAACGAGCTTCTTTTGATGTTGATACGTTGAGTGAGGGTAGAGCTCTTTCAATCAGATCACGTTTAGGTTCTAACCAGGGCGGCAGCTTGAGGTGCGAACCCAGTTGATCTACTGGCTCATCGATGGCGAAGCCGGGAGGATCAGTGGCGATCTCGAAGAGGATGCCGCCCGGCTCCTGGAAGTAGATCGAATGGAAGTATTCGCGATCCATAACAGGCGATACGTTACTTCCGATCTCACTGAGTTGCTCTAGCCAGGCGAGTTGCTGGGCATCGTCCGGCGTCCGCCACGCAACATGATGAACTGAGCCGCGTGCAACCCGTCCGTGCGGCTCGCGTGGTAAACTCAGGATATCAACAAATGTTCCAGAGCCGCCCTCTCCGACCTCGTAGCGTGAACGGTTGCCCTCTTCATTGAGCAGCCTAAAGCCAAGAATATCGGTGAGCATAAACGCCGTTCGCTCTAAACTCGTCTCGGCTAGTGTGACGCTATGGAAGCCACGGATGGCGTGTTCAGCAGGAATAGAGCCGTTTTGCCAGCCGCTGCGGCGGTCCTCTTCGAGTTCCGCGACCAGCTCAAGCGAGAGCCCATCGGGGTCCGAGAACGCAAGTACCTGCTCGTTGAAGCGGGTAAAGGGACCTTGAAAGCTTATGTCGTGTCTAGTCAGACGATCTTTCCAGTAGTCGAGTGCCGTAGCCGGAATAGCGAAGGCGATTTCAGATACTTGTCCCGTCCCCTTGTGCCCCTTTGGAGCATTCGACCAGGGGAAGAAGGTGAGGATGGTGCCCGGATGGCCCATTTCGTCTCCATAATAGAGATGATAGGTTCCAGGATCATCAAAGTTCACGGTCTGCTTGATCAGTCGCTGTCCCAGAACACCAGTGTAGAAATCAAAGTTTCGCTGCGGATCACCCGCGATGGCCGTCAAATGATGAATGCCAAGAACGCTTTTCTCCATATCAGATCTCCTATTCAATATATTTACGTCAAGCCTCTTTAGTTACATTCATCATAATGGTACAATGCCCATATGTTATTCCAGAAAATGGCAAGAAGAGCAGTATGCCATTAAAGAGAAAACCCTATTCGCCAGATGTAAGGAGAGAGACCAGTGCTAGACGAGACTGACCGAATGCTATTAAGCCTGCTAAAAGAGGACGCCAGACGAAAATATACAGAGCTGGGCGAGGCCGTTCATCTCTCATCTCCGGCAGTATACGAGCGCGTAAAGAAACTGGAGCGGGCAGGCATCATCAAACGCTACACCATCGACATCGATCCTGAAGCACTTGGACTCGCCCTCTCTGCCTTTGTACGCCTGCATATAAGCCACAAGCCCTGTGAAGAGATGGCCCTGGCGCTACAAAACTGTCCCGAAGTGGAAGAGTGCTATAGCTCGGCGGGCGAGGAAAGCATGATCCTCAAAGTCCGCACCACCACGCCCTCCGCCCTCGAATCCTTCCTCGACCGCATCCGCCAGATGCCCGGCGTAGAGCGCGCCCAGACTAGCATCATCCTAAACACAAACTTCGAGCGCGTAAACATTCCCCAGGATAAATAAGCAAGCGTTGCTCAAGGCTGCGAGAGATTATTCTAGACATTTTTCAACATGTTTTGTAAGAAGATAGACATTGCGTATATAATGGTGTAAAATAGTACTTAGATTGTTAAATTGGATGTTTGATGCGGGTGGAAGTGAGGTAATATCCTCATATAAAGCTTTTGAAAAACACGAGCAATGAAAGAGAGCGCTATAAACAAACCTCACTTCAGCCCTTGTAAGAGAGGTACTCTATGGGTAAAACGCAAGAAAAAGGTTTGATCGGTCATACAGCGATACTCTATCGCCTGACACAGCTTGGATACGAAGTGGTACTGCCCTGGAATGATGCACTTGGGTACGATCTTGCTTATCTTGTGAATAAAGAAGAAACGCACTTCGAGCCCAGAACGGTCGAAGTTGTGCGTGTTCAATGTAAGGTTGCATGGCTAGCTAAGGATGGAAGTTATATTGTTTTTAACACGGCGACCCTTACGAATCGGCTGACAAAGAGGCGCACCTATCACGGTATTGCAGAACTATTCGGCGTGTATTCCCCTGATACAGACAAGGTATACATGATAGCTGTTTCTGAATCCAGGAAAGGTGCAGAGATGAAGTTAAGACTTAAGCCAACGAGAAATAATCAGGAGAGATATGTAAGATGGGCGAAAGACTATGAGTTCTAAAGCCGGTGATCGGACTTGAACCGATGACCACTCGCTTACAAGGCGAGAGCTCTACCGCTGAGCTACACCGGCGGGGTAATTCCTGTTTCGCTGCGAATTATACAGCTTTGATAGAGAGCTGTCAAGCATTTTTCTTGTCTCGTTTTTCCAAGTATGAAGATGGAGGAAAGGGCAGAAATGAAACGTTTCATTTCTGCCCTTTTTTCTTCTATTCGAAGCGTGCATTTAACAGAGGGGCTGATAGCAAGACAAATCGTTAAGGGAAAACTAATCAAGCGGCGGTTGGATGGCGAAACTAATCTGTTATACAGGACGTATTCTAATTTGATATGGGAATGAATGATTCTGTTGTTTAAATAGATTGGGGGTGTGTATGCAGCAGTTGAAACAACAGCCCTCCACAGGTTTATATACATTGAATAAAACAATCCTGGTGGTTGAAGATGATGAGGATATCGGGTCGATGCTTGTCGATGTCCTCTCGCTGGAGACCTCGTGCCAGATAGTGTTGGTAACAGACGCTTTTCAGGCTATGAGGGTCATGCATAGCATAAAGCCGTGTCTTTTCATTACTGACTATCGCTTACCACAGATGGACGGAATTCAGCTCTATGATCATCTCTGTGCGACAAAAGAGCTGACACAGATTCCAACCATCATTATGAGTGCGCACATGCCGGAGGATGAGGTTAGAAAACGTCATCTCGTCGGCTTGAATAAACCATTTGAGCTGGATGATTTACTGGATATGGTAGCGAAATTAATGAAAAATTAGTGTGTAAGATACCTCTGAACTGGTCCATTCAACAAGGCTAGAAATAATAGATAATACGCTTATCCTATTTAAACAGGTGTGTATTTCTCTATTCTTATTATCTTTACCCTCTGAATGAACCAGATTATTTTATAATCGATTCTGCTAGATACCCTCAGCTGATGGCTCGCGGCGGTGCCAGTCGGTAAGTTGCTGATAGGCGTGCGCGATCCGCAGCACGGTTGCCTCTTCGAATGATTTCCCCACGATCTGTAGCCCGATAGGAAGTCTATCTTTGTTAAAGCCGCAAGGGCAGGAGAGCGCGGGCAGGCCGGAAAGATTAAATGGCATGGTCATGCGCAAGTATGCCACTGTAGCGTTTTCGCTTACGCCATCAATCTCAATCTCCGTTCCCGCTAGCTCACTCGGGATAGCCGGTAGAGGAAGCGTTGGAAGCACAAAGGCATCGACGCGCTGCATAACTGCGCGCAGGTTGCTAGCAAATAAGCGGCGCTCGTGTAGCGCATTGAGATAGTCAACCGCCGTCACCTGCTGCCCCTCTAAGAGGCGGGTGCGCACAACATCAGTGTAGAGATCGCTCTGTTCGGGGAACCAGTGCTTCTGCATATGGGCCAGCGAGGCTTCCGGCTTCTGGATGGTCCGGTAGAGATCCATCGTGGGGCGCACAAGGTCGATATCTATTACCTCAGCACCCTCCTCTTCAAGAACGTGCAGGGCGGCTCGCCACGCCTGCCGCACCTGAGCGTCGAGCGGAGCCATAAATTCATCCTGCGGAATCCCAATCGTCAGACCTTGTAACGAGAGCGAATTACTCCCCTCAGCGCCACCAATCAGTGCCGCCGTCGAGCGGCTCGGAGGGCCGGAGACGCTATTAGGATCGCGTGGATCATACCCGGCAATGGCATCAAAGAGAAGCGCACAATCCTCAGCGCTGCGCCCCATCGGCCCAACATGATCGAGCGACCAGCTCAGAGGAATAACGCCGTAGCAACTCACACGTCCGTACGTCGGCTTGAGTCCAGTAATGCCGCAACAGGCCGCAGGAATACGAATCGAGCCGCCCGTATCCGTGCCTATCGCCCCCAGACACATACCAGACGCAATCGCCGCCGCCGAGCCACCACTGGAGCCACCCGTCGTCCGCGTATGATCCCAGGGATTGCGCGTCGGGGGAGCATAGGGGCCATAAGCAAATTCAAATGTATTGGTTTTCCCGAATACAAGATTTTTTCGTTCGCCACAATCCTCAAGAAGCACTCCTTCTCCTTCGATCTATGCTCTCTGCATAGCTCTAGAAAGCACCTCTTGTATGAACCTTGCAAGGCGCTAATTTTATTATCAACGCCTGATTTAATTTTAGATGTTCGCTAACAAGTATATATAGAGTCTCATTTACGGAAAATAATGATCCGCTGGTACTCAAGAACAAGTGCTTATTAGCATAAGATAGAAAGAGAACTTGAGAGCGATGAACGATTATCAATACCATCAACTGCGGAACTTCGCATCTCTTGAATGGTATGACGAAGTGGTAAAATTCATTTTCACCTTTGTCACTAAGACGAGCGAACTCCTATTAGCTGCGGGCATTATTGTTAGTACTGCCAACTTTCTCACAGATGGAGATGTAATGCGCGGGCACAAATTTCTGTCAGATGCATGGTCCTGGTCGCAGGCTCTTGCTATCGACTCAAGTCTGAGCATCGTTTTTATGAACGCATTTCAAGCTGTGCGGGAACGAGATAAGACTAAAGCTATCATTTACTTTGTTCTCACAGCCTTGCTCGCAACCGTTGCAGGATTGATTACCCACTTTGATGCCCTCAGCCACGCTGCCGGGCTTCCTGTCACTGACAAAGACGTTTCAGGGATTCTCCCTTTGTGGGTGATGACAGCACTGCGCTCAGTTGCTGTCATCGGCTTTTTACTGGCATCTCGCTTAAAAAACATTTCTTTCAACTGATTTCGTCAGGATTGGACTCAAGTCACTCCAGTGAGTCAGGAAAGGCTGCAAGATCGAGAGCCCGGAGTTGTTCCACAGCTTGACTATACTGCTCTGACGACCGCCCTTGTAACAGCAATGCAGCAAGCAGGAGTTCTACAGAACGTAGATGACGTAGAGCAAGATCAAGCTTCGTTACCTTCTGCTAAATTAGAGCCTTCCATGATCTCACAGGAGGGGCTACAAACTGTCGAGGAAGTATCACTAGATGTCAAAATCGCGCAAGCATATAAGGAGATCCGTATGGAAAGAGCCAGCCAACAGAATAATAAAGCCATTTCGGCACGTGACCTTGCTAAGCGCGCGAACATACGCCGTTCTACCTGTAGCGAGTGGCTTCAAAAACACGAAGAGAAGCAGGGAGGAGCAACAGACGATGCATCAAATGATGAGCCGGTATCAAACGCAGCACAAAGCCAGGAATAGAGCATTTTACCTGATTAAAAAAGAACTAGTACGTTTCACGTTCATTTAGAACAAGCTGTACTTGCTAGGGAGTCTCATATTCCCTAGCATCTTTTTGCCTTTGAATATCTTCCGCTGAGATGTGGAAAATATGAGGTATACAACAAACTGACCTCTCGACGATTTGATCGAAGTTATCAACTAATGATGCTGTCGAAAAAGTTTAGCACTTCTAGTTCGCTTGAAGATAAGCAGGCAAAAAACGCAAAACAAAGGTCTAGAACAGTTACAGTCACTACCTAAACGTAAGAGACTACTTCATAAAGATGTGGTCAAAGGAGGAGAAAGTGACCAATTTTTTGTGCAAGGAGATATTGGAAAATTGACCCCTTAAAAGTGCAACGGAAAGGAAAAAAGAAGAGTGTATGGATTCATAACGATAAATATTGCTAAATTTTTTCGCCTCACTACGCCTTTCCGTATATGTTTCCTATCGGGATAAAAACACAGCCCCATCTTGTGTAACAGTTGCAACAAAATACGCAGTGCTCTCCTGAAGTTAATACAAGGCCCTACGTTAAGGAAGAGGGTTGATGGCCGCAAAGTAGATAAGGCGGCAGTGTTTTGATAAACAGGAGAGAACGAGGAAGAATTAGACAGTCCTATGAGCATCAATGGGGAACGATATGGGCAAATTGCTATGACTACCTGGTCGTAATGAAGCAACGCTTAGATCTGATGTAAGGCGAGGATTAAAACGGTTGAGAAAGATAATTGCTAAAATATGAGGCTGGCAATAGTGAGGTTCTACCTGCTATCCAGTTCATGCATACTTTCCATGATAACGGCTTGTATAAAGCTGTCTCTCATTAGAAGCTTGTCTCCAGAGACAGTTCCGCTCGACAGCGAGCTGGAAAAGTTTCTTGAATCATCGAAAGCGTGCATGAACTGTTTGGCAGGGTCCTCTAAGATTTGAGGATGATCAAAGTGTAGCAAAAGGTCTCTGGGCGCTTCCGAACTATGAGGCGTTGCAGTGTTCTGCTGGAGAAGGGAAGTAAAGTTGTTCCCGAAATAGGCAGCTTTCGTGATCGAATACATAAGTTTAATGTAAATTTAAGTTGTTCTAAAGCCGTTGTCGGAATCTTTGAACAGGTATTACGGGCGAAATAAAGTCGTTCCTTGATCCATATCTGTAAGCTTCTACGATAAACTCAGGCCGATAGGGATACTTACTCCCAGCAAGACCATTTTTCAACACATATCCTTCGCTCCAAAGCTCCTGTTAAGGCGCACATGCTTCGTCAATCAGTTGCTGTATCTCCTTATATGGAAGCTCTCCACGAAGGATTGCAAGAATTTTCCGCACTGAAAACAGCCGATGTGCATGGAAGAATCCAAAATATGGAGGATTGTCATGGATCAAAGCAACTCTTGCAGGGAGAGGTGGTCCACTAGGTGAGGCTGGTCCTCTAGAAGTGAGTGTGACGGTGATTGGATGGCGTATATACTGGCGCTCCTGGCTATCATACAGTCGATATTCGACATGATGTGCGGTCTCAACCTGAGTGGCATGAAAGTAAGGTCTGCCCATTTTCTCATGGATCTGTCTGGCCAATACTGGGATGTTCAGATCATCAAGCAATGTCCATTGAATAGCTTGATAGTGGATACGCCCAGCTTCCAGTAGCCCATCTAGCAGGCTAGGATGCTGGCTGGTTAAAAGAATGTTTGCCATTGCGAGGGCGTTCAGGAGGCTGTCTGTCATCCTTCCAAGGCTTCGCTGGATCGTGATATGGCAGTCTTGCTGGTGATCAGTGACGATCCACCTTTGCTGCTGCTCATCCTCAGTGCTTTTCTCTCGTATCCCTATTTGAGGAAGTGTTTCTAGCCACTGCTCAGCGGTGTGGAACGCTTCTTCCTCCGCTGGCACCTCTTTTTGAAGCCGTTCCCCTTGAAGCGTGATGTAGGCGTAGCTTTGTATCTTGACTAGGTATTCTCCCACTGGATAGCGATCTTGCTTTTGGGCTGCTTCAGCGGCTCGGTGTAGGCCATCAACCACGTCCTCCAACGCTTGCTCGCGCCTATTCCAGCTGGTAATGGGTTTTGCGCCTGTTGGAAGTGCTTGGAGCGCGCCGAGAGGCGTCGTTTCCCAGTCAGGTGTGGTTTTGAGAAGAATAGGTATCACGAGTGCCTCTCCCATTGTGTGTCTGGTGATGGCCCAGTGCATTTCTTTGCTCCAGCAGTAATCGGAAGCCATGAAAGCTGGACTAATGAGCAGGAGAATAATATCTGCAGTATTCAATTGGTGCTCAATTTCACTTTTCCACTGTGCTCCGGGCAGGAGATCACCAGCATCCCAGACGCTTATCGTTTGCTGGCGGATAGGGATGGTCAGAGCCTTTTTGAGTTGCTGAAAGAGCGCTTGGTCTTCATGTGCATACCCACAAAAGACGCGCAGCGCTACTAGCTGTTCTCCCATTGAAGTATTTCCCTTTCTATGCCTATTCCTTTTTTCAGAGAGTGAGTTCGGTGATTGAGGCAGGAAATGAACAATAATAATGAATATACCCCATGTGCGAAAGAACTGATAGGGCTATTGAATGATGAGTCTAAGGCTTTCTGCTACTTGATATTTCTTACGTTGCAGCAAGTAAGAATGATTCTTATATTTATCCTACATTAAACCAGTATGTTTTGCTGGATGTATTTTTTGATATAAATGAGATTGCTTCGTTCTATTTCTATATTAGAGGAAGTGTAGTTGAAAATACGGAGCATTTTTATGTCAAATCAGGAGCGACATTCTTCATCAATTAAGGTTAATATACCAATCTACGTGAGGTTAAGTCGCAAACTTTGGAAGATTATCCTTAGTTTAGGAGCTAGCGTTTTATTCCCACTAGCACTTAATATTATCTCTACTTGGTTTACTAATTCTAAAGGGATTATTCCTATTGACTCTCCGTTTGGATGGCTTCTCGCCCGATGGCCTCTCGTGTTTCTCGTTGGCTGTTGTTTGTTGCTTTTGGCCTTGTTACTTTGGGCTGTAAGTCAATGGCCTTGGACTGTGACGAATTCATCTTCTTTGGCTTTGCAGAAGAGAGCACGTATGCTTGGACGGCTCCGTCATTCCTATCAACAACTCAGTAGACAACTATTATCAGAAGTCGCCTGGATAGATTTAGGGCTTGTGCAAAAACCTAATGCTGTACAAAATGCAGCTACCTTCTTGTTACGCTCAATGAATCAAAAAGAGCAGCCTCTTCCTTCTGGTACTTCGATTCTCGATGTTTATGATCAAGCCGAGCATGAGCTATTAATATTAGGAGAGCCTGGTATTGGCAAGTCAACCCTTCTTCTCAAGCTAGCAGAGCAATTAGTGAAGCGCGCCGAAGAAGATGAACTTCATCCACTTCCCGTTATTCTATCTCTCTCATCATGGGCTAGCACTCGTCTTCCTCTACAAGATTGGCTGAGCCAGCAGGTATCTCAAATTTATGATATTGCCAAAGAGACAGCCCGAGATTGGGTACAGGCAGGACACATTCTGCCATTGCTTGATGGCCTTGATGAAATGGAGGAAACAGCTCGACCAGCTTGCATTGCTGCTATTAATGCTTATCATCATCAAAACCTAACGGTTCCTCTTGTGGTTTCTTCACGTCAGTTTGAATACGAATACGCTGCTACAAAGCGACGACTAAACCTTCAACGATCGATCGAGGTACAGCGACTAACATATGGACAAGTAGATACCTATCTTCTTGAAGGAGGCAAATCACTGCTTGCCTTGCGTAACATGCTTAAAAGGAATGCAGTTTTGCGCGATTTGACAACTATCCCTCTCATACTCAATGTTTTGATACTCACTTATCGAGGAATAAAGATACGTGGGTTGTCTAAGCTACAAGCCTTACTTCAACACCAGGTATGGAGTGACTATGTTCAGCATATGATAGAACAGAAAGATATCAAAAATCGTTATACGTTAGAGCAGATCAATGTGTGGCTTGGCTGGCTGGCTCAACAAATGTCAGTACGAAACCAGACCGACTTATTTCTGGAACAATTGCAACCTGATTGGTTATCAAAGAAGCAGCAATTTCTCTATCAATGTTCTGTTCTATTAGTTGTCGCACTATTTGTTGTGCTATATAACACACTAATTTGGATGCTTGTCTTTGGACTACGTTTCTGGTTGGCAGGAGTGCAAATAGTTCCTCAATTAATGGGTGCACTGCCGCTTGGGTTAATGGGAGGAGTGACCCTTGGGCTGTTCTTGATGAAAAGAGCCATACAGCCCTCCGAAGTTCTCAATTGGTCGTTGAAGGATCTTTGGTTAAAGATATTTCTTGGACTGTTTATCGTATTGTCCGGAGGGGCATTCGTACAGATATCTAAGAGATTGACTGCGATAATCACTGGAAAACAATCAGTGGAGCGTTTCCATTTCTCTCCCAACGAAGGTATAAGACGTTCTGCTAGAAATGGATTATTTGTGGGGCTTCTTGGAGGAGAATGTATAAAGCTCCTTATTGATCCATTTATAGGCCTATCTAGAGTGCCAGCCTTCTGGGTTTTAGAAAAGCAATACCTGGCTTTTTTCTTTGGGTTGCTCCTTGCCTTGTACTTTGGACTAGGAGCGTTTATTCAACACTATATTCTGCGCTTCTGGCTCTGGCGTTTTGGCGTCTTCCCTTGGTATGGTGGCCCACTCTGTCAAGACACAGAAATAGGTTTCGATAAGAGCTACTTTTCTCCTTTTCACTCTTGTATTCTCAACACCGTTGGATCAGACCTTGTGAAAATACACTTCGGCTGGCGTCTG